>MDTG01194956.1_pt1 | contig 17445 bp, 15 predicted proteins | sample 811421 | NCBI WGS metagenome assembly MDTG01 (sample SAMN05326645, study PRJNA326480) | marine metagenome | isolation source: seawater | place: Pacific Ocean: South East | collected 2011
GGTGAAACCGGTTCTTGATTTCCATCAATCGAGCTCGGTTCCGTCCAAACACTTCATCAACCCGGGGCTTTTCCTTCTGCATGGTCCCATGCAACCTACAAGCGTATACACCCGAGACCGTTGCGTGACGGGCATACACGGATTGGACGAAATTCTGCGAGGCGGAATTCCTTACGGTTCAACGGTTCTTGCCGCAGGTACCTGCGGTTCGGGGAAGACAACGCTCGGAATGGAATTCCTCGTCCGTGGAGCGCTCGCAGGTGAAGCATGCGCCCATTTTACCGCCACTGAACCCTCCGTGAAATTGCTGGAAAACATTCGGCAGTACGCCTTCTTCGACATGAACATGGTCGATTCCGGCCTCATCAACGTCTTTGACATGGACGTGCTCTACTCATGGCTTGGATTGGAGAAAGCATCGTTTGACCTCGACGACGTTCACGCTCTCATCAAATCAATTGTTGACATCGTCAACACCATCGGTGTCACTCGTCTTGTGATCGATTCGGTCACAACCCTGTGCTACAAAATTAAGTCTGAGCAACTCATTCGGGATTTCCTGTTCACGCTGGGTAAAAAATTGGCCACGCTCGGTTGCACCACCATTCTGATCTCAGAAATCACCTCTGCAACGGAAAACGCCCACTGGTCGTCCTTCGGCGTGGAAGAAGCCATCGCAGACGGCATCATTGTGATGGGCGATTCAGAGCGAATGGGCCATCTACTCCGCTTCCTTCAAGTCGTAAAAATGCGAGGTACCTCTCACAGCCGTGCCAAACACGCCATTGAACTTACGCCCCTCGGCGTCATGCTCATTCCGATGCTCAAGTGGGGCGCTTCAAGCGATAATTCATCGCGATGGGGGGCATAGACATGTTCGAACTTGACCAGCGTATCGCCGAGCAACTGACCCAAGTTTCGCTTGGGAGTTCAGTTCAGGTACGCATGAGTTCTGCAAACTCGTTTGCCGTCACGGCCAGCACCATGATTCCACTCATGCAGATGTTTGAGATGGGGGGCGTTTACATTTCAGCAAGCCGAGGAGCCGTTGAAATCATTCAAGCCTTCGAGGCCATTGGGGTTGATGTGTCGAACATTCAATTCCTCGATCTTGTCTCTTCAGGTGTTTTAGGCGGGACCGATGTGCCCTACTCGAACATCACGTTTGTGGATAGCCCCATCATGCTGGAGAGCATCATGCTGCGCACTCTTTACACGCTTCGCACCGTGAACAGCCAACGAAATTTCGTCTTCCTTGACAGCGTCAACGCGTTGGCTATCTACAACGACGATCGCATGTTGGCAGAATACCTGCACACCTTCATCAACACCTTCCGACAACGGGAAGTCCTCTCCGTCATCCTCAACGTTCCCGACCAAACTCCCCCCTTGGTGTTGGCCAATCTTGACACATATTGCACCGATCTAGTTGACCGGGGACAGGTGGTCCTGCTCTAAGGTGATGCGTGATGGCTCGAAAAATGACATTTGACCCCGAAGATGAGGAGTTCTTTGGCTCCGTTGGTTCGTTTGGAGTGCCAAAGTTCGACAATGAGATGCGAGGGGGCGTCCCTCGTGGATTCACGATGGTTGCGTTCACTGAAACCGGTTCGGGAAGCGAATTGTTCGCAAAACAGTTCACATCCCCGGCGGAAGAAGCCGAGAACACGCTTTACATTGCCACCGATGAGGGTCAACAAGAAATCATTCGAATTTTCAAGAAGTACAATTGGCCCCTTGACATCAACGTTCGGACCATTGGAGAAGAATACAACGCCAACGTCCTTGAGCGAGAACTTTTGGCAAGCCGGTATCGGCTGGAAGGGTTCCAACTCGATGACATTCAGCGGTTGGCTCAGACCCGTTTCGTGGACGACAGCAGCCAAGATTATCTCACCGAGGTGACCAACGAAATCATGGGGCTCGGTCCATACTTCCGGGCCGTTCTGGACAATCTGGATTTCTTCCTCCAGCGTGAAGACCCCGCTCGCGTGGTGTCCATGGTGCGGATGCTCCAGGCCCACGCTCAAATGGTGCGCGGACTGCTCATGATCGTTGTATCCACTGACGGTCTTGACCCGTCGGTGAAGCAGGAACTTTCATCCATCGCTGACATGGTGCTTTCCTTCAAGGTGCGTACCATTGGTACCGATTTTGAAAATTCAATGATCGTCTCAAAATTCCGAAACGCCCCCGAGAACCTCAAAATTCTCGTGTTCCGAGTGACGCCCGAGGAAGGCATAACCCCGGAAACCGTCGAACGCATCGCTTGATGCAGTTCGTGGGGGAAACGACATGTCCAAAACAGTCGGGGCCTCGCCGTTACTTATGGGCGAGCGAGCAGCCACCGGTGGGTACGATGCCTCTGGCATTGATGCTGACGCGTGGGAAGTGCTTGAGGGACAGCTTGAAGCGACCATCCCAAATTACGATCGTGTCAACACGTGGATGACTTTTGGCCAAGACAAACGATGGCGACGCAACGTGCGAAACCACGCCAAGCCTGGAATGAAAGTGCTGGAGGTTGGCTGCGGCCCCGGCTCGTTTGCTGAAGATTTGGTTGGGATGGACCTGACTTGCCTTGACCCGTCTCCTGAGATGCTTGCCACAGCTCAACCCCGAGTGGATGCAGCTCGCGCTTCAAGAGGCGAAGGTCCTGCGGAGTATGTACAAGCCATCGCTGAAAACATACCGTTGCCAGACGACACCTTTGACATGGTCTTCTGCCTGTTTTCGTTCCGAGATTTCAAGGACAAAGCACAGGGGTTGCGGGAGATTTACCGCGTGCTCAAGCCCGGTGGCCGTTTGGTGATTTGCGACGCGGGGAAAGCCAACAAACTGCACGGTTTCTTTGGCTACCTGTGGATGAACAGCGTTGTTCAGGTCATGGCCCGGATCATCACCAAGGAAAAGAATCACCCCTGGAAAGGACTGGCCGCCAGCTACACGCACTACGGCACCAACGGGTATTACCGAAACATGATGCGGGATGTTGGATTCTCCGATGTCCAAGGTCGCCTGCTCTACCCCCTTGGCATGGCGAGCCGATTTCGTGGCACAAAGCCAGAAAATTGAGACCAACAACGCATCCCGTTAGACTCTTAAACCCCCTTTCGGTGCGGAATTCAATAGGTGTTCTTCATGGGTATGTCAGAGGTCCTTCGAAGCATCAAAACTGCTGAGCAAGACGCCGAAAAGCGACTTGCAGACGCTCAAGAAGAAGCCTCAAAAATCCTCTCTGATGCTCGTCGAAAAGCATCCGAGATGGTTCAAGACGCCGCCGATGAAACCGTGGCGCTGACCCAAAAAATCCTCGATGACGCACGAGCGAAGGCCCAAGGCGAAGCCGACCAAGTCAAAGCAACAGGCGCCGGAGAGGTCAGCAAGATTGAATCCAATTCTGCGAGCAACAAAGACACCGCCGTTCACATGGTGGTTGACGCACTTTCATCCGAGTGAGGCGATACCATGTTTGACACGGTCGCCATGTCTCGTCTTACGGTCGCTGCCCCTGTTGACCGCATGTCGGATGTGCTCCGTGTTTGCACCAATCTTGGCTGCGTTCACATCGAGTCCTACACGAACTTCGAAGACGGCGTCAATGTGGGTCACGCTAGCGAATCCCAAGATGCCAATGAGGTCAGCGCCCTCCTTGCCAAGGTGCGTGCTGCCATCTCGGCGTTCAAACCTGTTAACACCGATGGACCCGTTCCCGTTCGCCGCGTCAAGGAACTCCTCGAGGGGTCCTTCGGGGATGAACTGCAAAAGGGACTCGATCTCCTCGACACTCACCGGGACTCTGAAGCCGAACTTGCAGTCCTGGACGAACAAATCCACCTCTTGCGGCGTCTTGAACCGTTGAACATGGATCTTGAGCTGTTGGCTGGCTCCAACCGGGTTGAGGTCTACGTCGCTGAGACCAAGAAATCAAGCAAAGCCGCCAGCGTCTTTGGCCCCCTCCTGCAAAAGGTAGAGTTGGCCGCCGCCCCGGGTATCGTGGCCGTGGCCTGCCTTCCGTCCGAGGGTGCCGAGGTCCAGATGGCCCTCGGTGATCTGGGCGGTAAACCCGTTCAGATTCCTAACATGGGCGGCACGCCTGCAAAGGCCCTGAAGTCGCTTCTTGCCAAGCGAAGTGAGGTTGAGGGCACCATGTACTCTGCTTCGGAAGATGCCGAGCGCTGGGCTCGAAATAACGGTCGGAACATCCTCGCTATTCACGAATATCTCGTCAAAGAAGACGGGATCCATACCGCACCGACTCAACTCGCGGTTTCCGGACAAGCTTTTGCACTTGATGCTTGGGTTCCATCCGCTCGTGCCGACGCCGTGAAGTCTGCGCTCAAAGAATATGCTTCCCACATGGAAGTGGAGGCGTTTGTCGACGACCACCACCACCACGAAGACGACCATGGCGACGATCATGACAATCATCACCACGAGCCCACACCGCCCGTTGCCTTGGAGAACGGAAACGTTTCTCGCCCCTTTGAACTTCTCGTCGGCTTGGTCGGTCGTCCCGCCTACGGTACCTTTGACCCGACGTTCTTCATGATGCTCACTTTCCCTGTCATTTACGGTCTCATTCTCGGGGACTTTGGATACGGTCTCATCATTTTCCTCATCGGCATGTACTTTGGTACCAGGCCATTTGCCGCCGACCCCGTGGTCAAGAACGGCATCACCATTCTCAAGTGGATGGGCGTTTGGTGCATGATTTGGGGTTTCTTGTTCGCGGAAGGTTTCGGCTTCGTCTGGGACGATACCGGACGCATGGGCGACGCCTCACCGCTGGCAGGGTTTTACGCTTGGACATACGACAACATCACCTTCCCCCACTTCGTAACTGACACCCTTGGCATGAGCTACACCCATATTCCGTTCCACCGAGCCACCAGTTCCATCCAAGAATACGTTCTCCTCTCAGTCTACCTCGGTATTGCTCACCTCATGTTCGGCTACATCCTTGGATTCATCAACGTCGTCCGAGCACATGGCCTGCTCGCTGCTTTCTTTGAGAAGGGCAGTTGGATGATCATTCTGACCACCGGAACCATCCACATCTATGGCTTCTTGACCGGTGAGCACGCTGTGCTGGATTTGACTCCCTACGCCGTGGCCATGTTGGTTGGCGTTGGTTGCCTTATCATCGGTTTAGCCATCTACGAAAAGTTCGGCTGGGCCGGTGGCATCATCATGGGCCCCATCGAGACCTTCGGCTTACTGGCCAACACGCTGTCCTATCTTCGTGTCATGGGTGTTGGCGTAGCTGGTGTGAAGATTGCTCAGGTTTCGCTCGACATGGGTTGGGACCTCATGTTGTCCGGTGGTGGCGTTGCAACCATCGTTCTCGGCTTTGTCCTCTTCCTGTTCATCCAAGCCTTTGCCCTCGCCCTTGGCATCCTCTCGCCCAGCATTCACGCAGCCCGTCTCCACTTCGTTGAGTGGATGGGCAAGTTCTACAGCGGCACCGGTCGGGTTTTTACCCCGATTGGCGGTCGCACCCTCCATACGGAGGGGCAATCATAGTCCCATGGACAACAAACTGGAGGTAGAAAAAATGAACAAGAATACCCTGAAAATGAGCCTGCGCACCCTGATCGTTCTGTTGACCGTCGCCTTGGTCGCCCAAGGCGTCGCAGCTGCAGATGAAACCACGGACAGCGGTGCAACTGACGGAATGACCGGCGACGTTGGTGTCGGCCTGGCCCTTGGCCTCGCTGCCATCGGTGCTGGTTTCTCCCAAGCCGCCATCGGTAGCGCTGCTATCGGCATGATCGCCGAAGACGGAAGCAAATTTGGTTACGGCCTGATTTTCACCGCTCTCCCTGAATCCATTGTGATTCTCGGCGCACTTCCGCTCTTCCTTAACTGAGGACGAACGGTTGACGAGTGGGCTCTGCCCATATCGAAAACGAAGACGGAGATGATACGATGACCCTTGAAACACTTGCCAACGATATCGCTGCTGCTGCTGAAAAAGACGCAAAAGCGCTGATCGCCGAGGCGAAGGCCGAAGCCAAGCAACTGCTGGCCGATGCTGAAGCCAAAGCCAGCGCCTTGCGTGATGAAGCACAACAGCGTGCAGAAAAAGAAGCCACTCAGATTGCACGAGAAACGGTAGCCAGCGCCCGACAGTCCAACCAAAAGGACGTGTTGATCGCTCGGCGAAAGGTGCTCGATGCCACCTATGAGGCTGCACGAAACCACATCGCCGACCCCGGCATGAAAGGACGTGCAGCGCTTCTGAAAACCCTGCTTTCCCAGTCAAAGAAGCTAGCCAAGGGCAAGTTTGTGATTCTGCCCGTTGAGGTTGACCGCACCGCCATCTCGAAAGAGGCCGGCGACCGAAAGGTCGGTGAGGGCGTGGACGGTCTTGGTGGATTTGTCCTTGAGGCAGAAGACGGGTCAGTGTCATTCGACATGCGATTTGACAACATGCTAGAGCGTGCTTGGTCAAACCAACTCGCTGCAGTGAACGAAACCCTGTTTGGATGAAGAAGGTGAGAAGATGATGCTCGGCAACACCCCCTATGTCGTTTCACGTGCCAAGGCACGACGACAGAAGTTGGCTGACCGTGCTCGTCTTCGACAACTCATCAACCAGTCCGTGGACCAGTTGACCGTAGCCGTGGGTGACCTTGGCTACCGAACAGAAATTGATTTGTACGCTGGAAAACTTGCCGGCGGCGATCTCGTTGAAGCAGCGCTGACTCACAACTTGGAAACCGAATTGACTCAGATGGTCAACATGACCAACAAATCAATTCGGCCACTTATTGAGATTTACACGTCTCGCTTTGAGTACCAAAACGCCAAAGCGGTGTTCCGAGCCATTCACAACGAAGTTTCGGTTGAAGAAGTCGGCAACAGCATTCTGCCCGAAATCAACGACGTCAACACCCCTTGGCTCAAGGTCGTAGAAAGCTGCGACGACATGAAGTCTGCAGCGAACCTGATGCGTCGCAAGGCCTTCGGCCCTGCGTTGGCAAAAGTGCCTGAAGACGGTCGTCTCTCTGACTACGAAGACGCGCTTGACCGGCATTACTACGCTGCTTCACTCAAAGCACTGGTCCAAGCCAAGGGTGCGCCTGCTCGCTTCTTGAAGCAGTTGTTCGCCGCAGAAATCGATCACACGAACATTTCAAACATCTTGGAAGCCAGTGCGGTTGGCATCGACAACGAACGCCTCGTTTCGCTCTTGATTCCTGGTGGTCAACTTGTTCCCAAGCGGGCGTTCTCCTCCATCGCAACCGGTGGGCGAAGTGCCATGTTGGACCTGCTCCGCAGCGCCAATAGGTTTGATTTCCAATCGTTTGAATCCGCTCTCGAAGAAGCCGAAACGTCTCGAAGCCTTGACTCAGTGGTCACATGGATGGACGCACGAGAGCACGACATGATGCAAAGGATGAGCTACCTCCATCCCGTATCCGCTCTCCCCATCATCTACTACATCGCCATGAAAGTTCAGGAAGTCTCCGACCTTCGACTCATCGTTCGTGGACGACTGGCCGGTTTGTCGGCCGCTGTGCTTGAGGCGCATCTACTCTGAGGTGATGATGAATGGAGATTGCAGTCGTTGGTTCTCCCGCCTTCACCCTCGGCTTCCAGCTCGCTGGACTCTCGAGCCTTTACAATCCAGACGGCGAAGAGGAACTGCACAGTACGCTTCGCTCCCTACTCAACAACAAGTCCGTTGGTATCATGGTGGTCGACTCCGCCGTGATGGCCACGTTGCCTGAACGATTGCGAGATCAATTGTCGGCGTCCGTCTCCCCCACCGTGCTCGGCATCGGTACGGAGGAAGACACCACCTTGCGAGACACCATTCGCAAGGCCATCGGAGTCGATTTGTGGAAGTAATGTTCCAACCCAAAAATAGGAGGAAGAAAAAATGAGCAATGAAGGAGTGATTTACCGAATTTCGGGGCCGGTGGTAACCGCCACTGGCATGAACGCTGCAATGTACGACGTTGTCCGTGTTGGCCACGAAGGCCTCATGGGCGAAGTGATTGAACTGCACGGCGATAAAGCTGTTATCCAGGTCTACGAAGACACCTCGGGTATCCGGCCCGGCGAGCCCGTGCTGAACACCGAAGAGACGCTCTCCGTTTCATTGGGGCCCGGCCTCCTAACCCAAATTTACGACGGTATCCAGCGACCCCTTGCCACCCTTGAGGAAGTCATGGGTGTGTTCATCACCCGTGGTGTCGATGCCGACGCCTTTGACATGGAAAAGACCTGGACTTTTGAGCCACAAGTCGCCAAGGGCGATGAAGTGGAAAGCGGTCAAGTCATCGGCCATGTCCAAGAAACCGAGACCATCGTTCACAAGATCATGGTCCCACCCGGTAAGGGCGGCAAAGTGAAGTCCATCGAATCCGGTGACTTCAACGTGACCCAAACCGTCTGTGTCCTCGAGGACGGCAGCGAACTGCAGATGATGCAGAAGTGGCCGGTGCGAACCCCTCGCCCCTTCACGCAGAAATACGCTCCAGATACACCGCTTGTTACCGGTATGCGCATTCTCGACTTCCTGTTCCCGCTCGCAAAGGGCGGTGCAGCCGGCATTCCCGGACCATTCGGGTCCGGAAAGACGGTCACACAGCAATCCTTGGCCAAGTACTCTGACGCTCAGCTTGTCGTTTACATTGGCTGCGGTGAGCGTGGCAACGAGATGACCGAGGTGTTGGACGAGTTCCCTCACTTGATTGACCCCAACACCGGCAAGCCGCTCATGAACCGTACGGTCATGATCGCCAACACCTCCAACATGCCAGTGGCTGCACGTGAAGCATCCGTGTATACCGGCATCACCATCGCCGAGTACTTCCGAGACATGGGGTACGACGTGGCGCTTATGGCTGATTCGACCTCCCGATGGGCTGAAGCAATGCGTGAAATTTCGTCCCGGTTGGAAGAAATGCCCGGTGAGGAAGGCTACCCCGCCTACCTCTCGTCCCGTATCGCTGAGTTCTACGAGCGAGCCGGTCGTGTTGAGACCCTCAACGGCGACGACGGCTCGGTCACTGTCATCGGTGCTGTGTCGCCACCCGGTGGTGACATCTCTGAGCCGGTGTCCCAAGGTACCCTCCGTATCGTGAAGGTGTTCTGGGGTCTCGACGCAGGTCTGGCTCGACAACGCCACTTCCCCGCTATCAACTGGCTTAATTCGTACTCGCTCTACCCGCAGAGCCTTGACCAGTGGTTCCGCGACAACATCGCACAGGACTTCCCAGAGATTCGAACGCAAATCAGTGGTCTTCTTCAGATTGAGGCCGAATTGCAGGAAATCGTTCAGTTGGTCGGTTCCGACGCTTTGCCGGTGGACCAGCAGTTGACGCTTGAAGTCGCCCGTATGATTCGTGAGTTCTTCCTCCAGCAGAACGGGTTTGACCCCGTTGATGCTTACTGCGACATTAAGTTGCAATATGAGATGGCCAAGGCCATCCTGTCCTTCCAAGAAGCTGCCAAGACCGCCATGGCCGACGGTGCGCTGCTCAACGATGTCGTCAACGTTCCCGCCCGCTCAAACCTGATGCGAGGTCGGTTCGAAGAGGGCTACATTGACCGCATTGAAGCCATGGTCAAGGAGATGAACGAACAAATCGCTAACGCCGTGGAGGCTAACTGAGGAGAGGATGAAATGACTGGAAAAGAATACCGAACCATTACCGACGTCAAGGGCCCATTGGTCTTTTTGAACAAAACCGAGCCTGTTGCGTTCGGTGAAATCGTCACCCTGCGTCTCTCCAACGGCGACATCAAGAACGGTCAGGTGCTCGACACCTCTGATGATCTCGTCATCGTTCAAGTGTTTGAAGGCACGGCCAAGATCAACCGCGACACCGGTGTCACATTCATGGGTGATGTGTTCAAACTCCCCGTGAGCACCGATCTTGTCGGACGCATTCTTGACGGTGCAGGGCGCCCTCGTGACGGCGGCCCCGAGATCGTTGCCGAAGAAAAGGCCGACATCATTGGTGCGGCCATCAACCCTTACAGCCGACAGTCGCCTCACGACTTTATCCAGACGGGTATCTCGGCGATTGACTGTTGTACGACGCTCGTTCGTGGACAAAAGCTACCGATCTTTTCTGCATCGGGTCTTCCTCACAACGATATCGCGCTGCAAATCGCTCGACAGGCCAAACTCAAGGACTCTGATGAGGAGTTCATTGTGGTGTTCTGTGCCATGGGTATCACCGCGGAAGAATACAATTTCTTCCGGTCTGACTTGGAGCGCACCGGTGCATTGGAGAACGCTGTTTTGTTCGTCAACCTCGCTGACGACCCCGCTGTCGAGCGAATCATTACGCCACGTCTGGCCTTGACTGCGGCCGAATACTTGGCGTTTGAGAAGGACTACCACGTGCTGGTTATCTACACGGACATGACCAATTACTGCGACGCACTTCGTCAAATCGGTGCTGCTCGTGAAGAGGTTCCTGGACGACGTGGTTATCCCGGATACATGTACACGGATCTGGCCATGCTTTACGAGCGTGCAGGTATCGTGAAAGGCAAGAAGGGTTCCATCACCCAATTCCCAATTCTTACCATGCCCGGTGATGATATTACGCACCCCATTCCTGACTTGTCTGGCTACATCACCGAAGGTCAAATCGTGATCAGCCGTGAATTGCACCAACAGGGGATCTACCCGCCGATCAACGTGTTGCCATCGCTATCACGTCTGATGGGTTCTTGTATTGGTGAGAAAACGACTCGCGACGACCACAAGAAGGTAAGCGACCAGATGTACGCTGCCTATGCCCAGGGCCGTGAACTCCGCGGACTGGTCGCCATTGTTGGTGAGGATGCCCTCAATGAACGTGACAAGCAGCTGCTGGACTTCTCCGGTGTGTTTGAAAACAAGTTCCTTCGCCAGTCCCGTGATGAAGACCGAACCATCGACGAGACCCTCAATCTGTGCTGGGAACTCATGGCCAGCATCGACACGAAGTACCTCGTCCGTCTTGATGAAGACCTCATCAAGAAGTACCACCCTGAAAACAAGGCTTGAGGCCCGACATGAACGTCAACAAGGAGGTGAGAAAGCGTGGCATTGGATATCAAACCAACCCGTAGCGAACTCATCAAGCTCAAAGGTCGCATCAAGCAGACCAAGAACGGGTACAAGTTGCTCAAGATGAAGCGGGACGGACTGTTTCACGAATTCCGAACCTTGCTGGCCGAGATGATCGAAGCTAAGCGCGACCTCACGGCGGCCTACCGCCTTGCCAAGACACGAATTGACCTGGCCAACGCCATTGAAGGTGGTTTAGCGGTTCGTGCTGCTGCCATCGCCAACTCCGCTCACCCCGAGGTTGAGGTTGAACGTCGCAACATCATGGGTGTGGTCGTGCCGAGCGTGAGCGGAAGTAATCTGAAATCCACGTTTGCTGAGCGGGGCATCGGTTTCATTGGTTCATCCCCCTACATTGATGAGGCGAGCGATTCGTTCAGCGAACTCATTGAGAAAATCGTGAAGGCCTCGGAGATGGAAGCCACGCTCAAGCGCCTGCTTGCAGAAATTGAAGCCACCAAGCGCCGTGTCAACGCGCTTGAGTTCAAAGTGATTCCCGAATTGGAAGAAGCCAAGGTCTTCATTCAGCTGCGTCTCGAAGAGATGGAACGCGAAGAAACCTTCCGTCTCAAGCGATTCAAGAACAAATGATTCCTTACATGGTCCCAACGAGGGATTCATGGAGGATGGGCCGCACGGTGAGATAAGGGGGCGAAGTCTTGGACGATTCAGTGGTTGAGATTGAATCCGGGTTGCCCCATCACAAGAAGGCATGGTCTCAGCATGACCTGCTGGCCTCAACCCTGAGTGAATACGTCAATGTGCTGGGGAAAAACGGGGGGCGTTGGCCCGCTTGGCAAGTGGCTTCATCCGATGAATCCATTCATGATGATTTGATTCAACTCAATGCTCATCTCGAAAAGTTGGGTTGGATGGGTAAACTCACACGGGATGACGAATGGGTCATCACGATTTTTCCGACGCCCGAGCGTCAGTTTCCTCAATCCAAAACCGTTCTGTTGTTTTGGGGGCTCTCCTTGCTCACGCTAACACTCGCTGGCGACCATTGGATGTCGAATGCGCGCCCCACCGATGGTTGGCTTCACTCCTCATCTTTGGTTGATGCCCTCCTTGGCTACGCATTGCCGGTGTTGGTCGTGCTTTTGGTTGCGAGTCAAATTCAGCGGAACGTGGCAGCTCGATACGGTGTGCGGAGCGGTCATCTCATGCCGGTTCCAGATTTTACCATCGCTCTTTACGCTCTTGGCTTGTTTCCATCATCGTGGCTCTTCTGGCCCTTTGGCTTGCTCTTGATACCGACCATGCCGCGCATGGATGCACGACCTTGGCCCAACCGGGCTTCGATCGGCTACACTGCGTTGTCCGTTCCGCTCATTCTCGGCTTGGCAGGAGTGATGTTGATGATGCTCGGCCTCAGCATGACGCCCGAATACCTTGCATCCAGCGCCATGCCGATGGTTTCGGTTCCTCCACTTTTCATCTCCCTTTTTGCAGAGCCTCTCATCGGAAACGATGCCGCTATTCGCCTCTTGTGGGCTCATCCTTGGGTGCACGCTGGCGGTATGCTGATGCTTTTCGCATGGATTTCGTTACTTCCCATTCCTACCTTTCCGGGAGGCCGCTTGCTTATCGCACGCATGGGTCTGCTCGAGGCAAGAAGTTCCAGCACTCAGAGCCTCATTCTCGTAGCGACCCTTTTCTGCGCCTATGTCTTTGGTGTGTTTGACCAATTTTCATTGTGGTTTCTCGTCTTCGCTCTGCTTCTTCCACTCCTGTTTTTCTTCGGAAACGACCTTCGAATTCCCTTCATTTTGGACGAGACGAACGGACTGAACGAAGCAGACCACGGGCGCATGGGTTTGTTGTTGCTTCTTGTGTTTCTTCTTCTTCTACCAGCCGCACAACCTGTTCTTCACGAAACGACGTGGGATGACCCAATGACCCATGAACTCAATTCACCCGAAGCGGCTACTCTGCAAGAAGACGGTACGTGGCTCTCCTCAACGGAGATCCGCATCACAAATCCCTCTGCTTTGTCAAAACCCTTTGCGATTGGGGCATACTTCGAACACCCAGGTCAGGGGTGGACGGTGTCGTGGAATTGCGACGGTGAGACAACCTACACCCTTGACGGCCAGGGTTGTGGCTCAGACCTTCTCCCAAAACGAACCGCCTTTTTCTGGATGAATCTCACCTGGGATGGCCCATCGCAACCAACGCTTGCCAACCTCAGCTATGTCGTGTGGATGAACGATGAATACGAAGTAGCGGAGGTCCATGTCCGACCCGCACTCGAGGTCGTTCCTGCATCACATTGGTACGATGTTCCAGCAGGGGCCTACGTACATCGTTGCATTGATTTGAATGGATCACTGCTCAATTCGACGTACCTCAACATGAGTGTTGAATCCTCAAACGTTGTGGGTCTTCAGACCCAACTGGTCAGCGTTGTGGGTGGTGTGGGATTGGAACACAACACAAGCGACGTCCCACCATCGTTCTGTCTTGAAGGATTGGACCCGTTGGTCTTTGAATCGTCCTTGGGGTCGCTGACCATCAACAACAACACGTTTCTTCCTAAACTTCCTGAACGAAGACCATTGGTCGCCCATGTGCCAGAGGAAGGGTGGTTAATCCATGCTGCTGCAGGTCGTTCATGGGAAGCCCTCCTCAACACCGGCGGTGTACTTTCAATGAACGTTGACCATTGCCAAATCAACTCGAGCATCAGCACACCGGCCCGACCAACGGACGGAAGTCCATGGATTTGGGACACAGAGGTCAAATCTGCTGGCGATATTCCAAACATTGAATCCGATCAAAACCTCACATTGATGATGTCCGAAGGCGCCAACGTTTCGTTGTGCAACACGGCTTCGTTTGATCCCTATCCTACGCTTTCATTCACGGTGGTCGATGGTCCAGAATTGATGGTTTCGTGGATGAACACCACGTCTCGATTCTGGACGTCTCCCTGGGCCATCGCTGCGAATGGGACGGTCCTCAACGCTGGAATGACCTCGTTCACCATCCACAATCCAAACCAAATCAGCGTCCCGTTCCGATTGGACCGTGGCGGTAGTTTTGGAGAGGATTGGGGACACAATTGGGACGGAAACGAACTTGCTCCAGGCGATACAGTGTTCGAATTGATACCGCCCAACGCCCCGTTGGCCACGATGTGGATCACCTACGAAGCAGGAGCGGTGGTGCTCCATCTTTCCAGTTATCAGTGAGGGGTTGGCATACGAATTTCTGTTCTTGGTGTGGGGGCCATCGGTTCAGTGGTGGCGGCATCCTTGGCCGGAACGGACGCTGAGGTGCACCTCCATGTACGGGGCGAACGAGGTGCGCTTCAGATGCTTCAAGGGCTCACCATCCAAGGGCACCAATCCATCGAAATAGATTCTGGCAGGTTCTTGTTTTCGTGTGAGGAATTGCCTGTCGAGGAAGGCCTTTTCCATGGTTCAGACATGGTAATTCTTGCTTGTAAATCTCACGCTGTGGAACATCTTGCCCAAACCGCCACCGACTTTCTGAAACCCGACGGCGTCGTGATGGCGTTGTCCAATGGGCTAGGGCATGTCACAACGCTCCGTCGAGTGAATGGGCCCGAGCGCGTGTTGGCTTCAATTACGACGCATGGTGCTTACACCGAGGGCGAATCAACCGTTTGGGCGGGTTTTGGAGGGATTGGTCTTGCGCTACCACCCGGTGGGCCATCGCCGTTGAAATTGTTGGGCGTGGTTGATGCATTGCGCGATGCTGGATTGGACCCTTGGGTTCATGAGGACGCCTCGATGCTGATTTGGCAGAAGGTCTTGTTGAACCTCGCCATCAACCCTCTCGCAGCCCTCGGAGGTTTGAAAAACGGAGAATTGCTTGAACCTCCTCTCTTCAATGCCTGCATGATGGTTTACAGAGAGGCAGCCCAAGTAGCCAGCATGGAACGGGTTCTTCTCCCGAGTGAGGAAGAATTTGAAGCTCATCTCCGAGAGGTGTTGGAGTTGACAAAGGACAACACATGCAGCATGCTTCAGGACATCAAAGCAGGTCGAATCACTGAAATTGAGGCGTTGAACAAGGCGCTTGTCATCCTTGCAGAAGAACATGGAATCGCGGTTCCAATCAACCAGACATTGGCTGCGTTGGTTAGCGCATGCCATCCTTGATCAGGTCCACGTTGTAGTGCAACCCTCTGTTTTCGGGGCGAGAAAGAGCATCATCTACGACCAATTGGCCGATTAAGCACAGGTTGCGGAGTTCCACAATTTCACGGGTTGGTCTGGCGTTCTCCCACATCATGTCAATCTCTTCATGGAGAAGATCGAGCCGGCGTTTGGCTCGCTTGAGACGCTGGTTTGAGCGCACAATTCCAACCTCCTCTGACATGGTTGCAACCAGGCTTGTACGATCGTGGATGATGGGTGCGTGCTCTTTGAGTTCCTCAAGCCCGTCAGCACGCCATTTCGGGTGATTGCCGTCGTACGTCTCCGGCGGGTTTTCAATCAAATGTTTGGCCACACGCTCGGCATACACCACGGCTTCAAGCAAACTGTTGGACGCAAGTCGGTTGGCTCCATGCATCCCCGTGCACGCTACTTCACCGATAGCATAGAGATGAGGCATGGTCGCATCAACGTCGCGGAGATGCGCCCGGCCAATCTCGTCAACGCGCACGCCTCCCACCATGTAATGAGCTGCAGGAACCACGGGGATTGGGTCTTTCCCAAGAACCAAACCTTCCTCCTCCAGCCGGCGAGCGATGGTGGGAAACTTCTCTTGCCACGGAAGGTCAAGGTGAGCGGTAATCAGGTGGACATGGGTGGTTCCAAGGGTTTTCATTTGCTGGTCAATGGCTCGAGCGACGATGTCTCGTGTCGCCATTGAGCCTTCAGGGGTGTAGTCGAGCGTGAAGGAGTAGGGCTCGGGAGACGGCATTGGATCGCCATGCTTTTCGGAAGAATCACAAGCGTTTTGCCAAGCATTGAGGCCGCGCTCATCCAAAAGAACTGCACCAACGCCGCGAACCGCTTCAGAAATCAGGAAGGGGCGCGCCGAGGTTGATGCTAGAGCGGTCGGATGAAATTGAATGTACGCCATATCATCAACGCAAGCGCCTGTTCTATAGGCCATTGCTAAACCATCGCCGGTGGCCACGTCTGGGTTGGTGGTTTGTTTCCACAACCGGCCCACACCGCCCGTGGCGAGAACGATAGCGTCCGCTTCAAGTGTCACCACTTCCTTGGTGTCCTGATCGAGACACCAAACACCTGCTACGCCCTTCTCCGGGTGACCATGGTGTCGTTGAATCAAGTCAATGGCAAGGGTGTTCGGTTTGAGGGCAATCCCGTGGTGATGTTTTGCATAGGATGTCAAGGCTCGCTCAATCTCTTTTCCAGTGGCATCTTTGGCGTGGAGAATTCGCTTCGTTGTGTGCCCTCCTTCCCGGATGAACGAATAGGTTCCATCGCCTTCTTTTTCGAATTCAACCCCGATGCGGATCAAATCCCGTATGCGCTCGCCCGCTTCTTGGATGATCGAGCGAACAACCGCTTCATCGCACGTTCCATCTCCCGAACGCAAGGTGTCCTGAACATGGGATTCCATGCCCTCGAGGTTCGTTTTATCGAGAATAGCAGCGATGCCGCCTTGTGCCCAGTTTGTGGAGGAGTCCTTGGGTCGTTTTTTCGTCACCACGGTCACGTTGTGTCCGGCGTCAGCGAGTTTACTCGCTGCGAACAAGCCGGCTATGCCGCTACCAATAATGGCGATATGGGCCATGGTTCATGCCTCCCTTGCCTCTCCCTCTCCCTCCCCCTTCTTGACGGTGATGGCGGGACTGCACACGCCTTAGGCTCGCAATCCATATGAATTGAACACGCGTGGGTGTTTTGAGGCCCCTCTTTTGTTTGGTTTGTCGATGAGAAAAATCCTCACCATCTTTGGTGCCTTGATGATGCTCTTTGTCATCGTGAATGTCCAATTTGGCAGCGTTGCACCCCGGGTCATCGATGGTGCAGAGGGCTACAAACTGGACGCCTTTCTGATGTTTGAGCCGAGTTGTTCCTTTGACGTCGTTGAGGAGGAACTTCGCTCGAGTGGAACGTCGTACTGCTTGGGAGAAGTTGGGCAATGGTCAGGTGCTGATGTTCTCATGCTCATGGAGGGGTTGTTTCTGTTTGTGTATGGCTTTGAATTGCCACAAAACAAGGGATGGGCGCGACGTCTGCGCAAAATTGGCTTTGTCATGGGCGCTACGCTGTGTTCCCTTGCTGTCCTTGACCGGTTTTCTTTGCTGCCATCATCGGCCAGTTCAGAGGGGCTTGCTACGTTGTTTCCATTTCCCATCCAACCGTGGGTCGTCCAAATTCTGTTCGCTGTTTTCGGCGTCATCA
>MDTG01238783.1_pt1 | contig 17445 bp, 15 predicted proteins | sample 811421 | NCBI WGS metagenome assembly MDTG01 (sample SAMN05326645, study PRJNA326480) | marine metagenome | isolation source: seawater | place: Pacific Ocean: South East | collected 2011
CTCGCAGATGGGCGATTGGGCTCAGCGGACTTTCGGGACGGGTCGTGGCAGGCGACGCAGGGACAGCACATGGGAGTTACAGTGCAGTTGGATGCGCTCACCGAAATCGATTCAATGAGCATGCAGGTGTACAGGTACCAGGACGCTTGGATTTTCCTACCGGACTCAGTGCGATTCCAGTGGTCTGCTGACGGCAAGCGCTGGAATGGTGGGTGGTGGACCCAGCCGTTTGGTTCGTCAACATTCGAACCCAACGATGCCCAGGATGTGCAGCGCTTGGCCCTCCCGGTCGGGGAAGCCGCGCGTTGGGTGCGTTTTGAAGCCCGCAATCCGGGTCCATGCCCTGAGTGGCATGATGCCGCCAGCTCAGCTACGTGGCTATTTTTGGATGAATTGGTGGTACACAGCCGGCCTTCGTAGGCTCTAGCACGGCTGCCCCCACACGGTTAACATACCGAGCAAATCCCCAGTGTTGATGTCCCCGCTGCCGTCGAGGTCGAGAACGGGAGAGGCGCCGTTGCCGCCCATGTCAACACCTTGTCCAAAGTGGACAAGCAACACAAGTAAATCAGGTAGGCTGCGCAATCCGTCTGAATTGAAGTCACCGGGACACAGACATGGGTAGCCCCCGGCTTCAAAGCAGTCGGTACCGAGCAAAGGGAAAGCGTATTGCTCCGCCAGCAAAAAGGCGTCAACGCCCACCACTTCCCCCATGGCCCGGCCGGGATAATCATCGATGGGCGGATGAATGCCGCCCCAAATGCGCGACAACGCACTTTGATCCGCTGCGTCGCGGTAGGTGGCCCATTGTAATTCAAAGTCCATGGATGGCCCGTCTTCAAAAACAAGAAATTCGTGGGCTTCCACAGGGAATGCGCCCATGCCGCCTGGGAAATACGCATCGCCCGTCAAGGCGGTTAGGACCTCCGCTGCTGCTCGGCTGAACGTCGAGTGCCCACTGACATAGCCGGCGAATGGCGGTGTGACAAACGTGGGACGCTGGTATGGCCACCATTCGCGGGCACGGATCCAGTCCACTCCGGCCCATTGCAATGCGGGCACCCCTATGTAGTCCGGTCCCTTCCAGCATCGGATTTTCATCTCGTACAGGTGCTCATTATTGGGACCTCGGAGTTCAATCGGGTCTTCGGGTCCGATTTGTTCAATATGATCCGGGATTATGGGCAAGCCTGCTCCGTGGTAATTGGGTAACTCTGGGTCGGTACACTGCCCGCGATCGGCCATCCAGCGCAACGCAGACACCGGCCGTACGTAGTCGTGCCATCCTTTGCAGCTCCACGCAGCGATGGCTGCATCGTGCATTGCGCCCCCCATGGAGAAGTAGGCAATGACGTCCCAATCGAGGGGGGCGAGCGGCTCGCCGAGGCCGCGCCATTTGCGCTGCAATTCTGGTTGGTCGTTTACGTAGTTGAGAAGAGTGAACCAGTGCCCGGGCGGCGTCTCTGAATCCGGACCGTCCGCCCAGTACTCCGCCAGCACCCTTGTGAAGTCTCCGCGCAAGACCGGTTGGGGTGCATAGGGCTCGCCAGTCACTGGATTGAACGGATGCCCGGCTTCGACACCTGCGGCGACTGGAATGCCGTCGACCGCATAATAATCGCGTGCCTCTTCGATATTGCCGGGCAAGAATCCATCCCAGCTGAATGAGCCGGGTCCGATATCCCACAATACGGAATCTGCAGGGTCGAGGTGAGACGCCCATAAGGCTACGAGCGCGTGCCCCCACTTGTAATCGTTTTCCAAACCTACCTCTTCGTTCGGATTGATTTCTGCCGGAGGGCCGGGATCATGATATACAGTGTAGAGGCTCCCGAGCCGCTCAAACTGAGTCGTGTCCGCCGGTGTCATAGCAAACGGTTGGACATTGCCCCATTCCGGGCTCAAGAAGTCCGGAGAAATGTTGGAGCCTTCATTCCCGGATTGGTCGATGAATTCGGACAATTGTAGGGGTTGCCAGCGATTGGGAAAAAACATATTGGGGTTGCCCGGTTCGTCCATAACCAGGTTCCAATTCATGGGGTTGTAGTAGGTGTTCTGGTAGTCGATGACTTCGAACGATCCGTCTTGGAATCCGTACGATATGTACTGTTCGGCAAGGTAATTACCTAGTGATGCTGCCCGTTCCATCCATGTTCCATTCGAGTAGTTGGTTTCGTGCCACGCTGTGTCGTAACCTAATGCTTCCATTTGGCTATGGATGTGCGTTTCAATCCGTTCTGCTCGTGGAGCGTTAGCAAACCGGTGCTTTAGAAGCCGATAAACTCCGTAGCTGATGCTCAATCGCCGTGCCTCTTGCCGGTCTTCTTCTTGTATTTCTTCAACGCCATCAAAGGCACATATGTAGTCCCCTTGTTGGTTACCGAGGAGCCATGGTTGCGCTCCAAGAATGGTGTCCGCGCTCCAGGCCGCCCAAGCATCGTACATCAGAGCTGAGGTGTGCCACAAGTTACGGGCGTGTACCGTAGGCCGCGCCCAGTCGTGCCGAATACTCAGGAGTGTGGCTTCGTTCCATATTCGGGCGATACTGTGGGTTGTCAGTGTGGGAAAATCAGGGATAGGCTCGCCGAAGCAATCCAGACCGGCCGCGGGAAAAAAGCAAGTCCCATCGTCCAGCGTTGCAGCCAGCTGATAGTTGCACGCATCTGCATTAGTGCACCCATAGGTCAACCAAGGATTGGCCCCGGGTTCAAGAACAAAGTGGATGCTATCGGCGGCAAAGGGCCCGTGCGTTGAGAACTCCCCAGTGGGCCAACGGACCACGATGGAGTCGACGCTGGTCGATTCCCCCAACCCTACATGAACGTCGAAGGAGCTCGAACCGCTGTAGCCTTGGCCGCAATGGATTTCATCGTAACGTGTCGTGCCATCGAAGTGGACTTCGATGCGGGCACCAATGGCCGATCGGTTGGAGTAAGTGCCTTCGAGACGAAAGCCGATGAAGTGTCCGTTTGTATTTAGATTTTCAAGGATCTGAAATCCTGGTTGGTTGGGAGAGCCTGTGGTGGCTATGGCAAGGTCCCAATCTCCGTCTCCGTCCAAATCACCCGCCGCGAGTCCATAATCGCTGTGGTCGTGCTCAAGTACAATGTCTCCTTCACTGACCCATGCGAAGGTCGTGTCACCAAGGCCTCGATACATGCGATTGGATGTGGGCGCAAATGCATAGTCGTTCACGATGTACAGATCGGATTCCGTATCGTGGTTGTAGTCGAAGAAGATGCAACCCCATGTCATGCCGGAATCATCAACGCCTGCTTCCTCTGCGATTGCTGTGAAGGTGCCGTCTCCGTTGTTAAGGAACAATTCACTCGGGTATAGGTCAGTTATGTAGAGGTCCATCCATCCGTCGTGGTTGATGTCCGCTGCGTCCACACCCATGCAATTTCCTTGGTAATCTAGTCCAATGCCCTCTGCATCTTCAGAAAAGTTACCTTGCCCATTGTTTCGAAAAAATTTATTGACCTGGTTACCATCGTGGGTAGCATACAAATCCACATCGCCGTCATTGTCGGCATCGAAAAACAGCGCCCCCATGCCAATACCTGTATCCGCGGTTCCGGAGGTGAAAGTGATGTTTTGGAATCCATTTCCTTCGAGGTTTCGGAGCATGGCGTTATGACTGTTGATGTTGACCACGTAGAGATCTAGCCATCCGTCACGGTCTATATCCGCCGCGTGCAAGCTGCGGCATGGGCCTGTATTACCTGCATTCCATGCGTTGGTTACATCGGTGAAGGTTCCGTCTCCGTTGTTTAGGAAGAGGCGGTTGGAATCGAGATAATTACCGGTGATGAGGTCCAACCATCCGTCGTTGTTGAAGTCCGCCCAGAGCACCGCGTTTGTGGTCGCGTCATCTGCTACCCCAGCTGGAACGGCCACCTCTTCGAATTGCATGCCTCCGAGATTGCGAAACAAACGATTTGGCGCAAATTTGGTACCAACGTAAATATCCTCTCGCCCGTCTCGGTCAAAATCACCAATGGCGACCGCATGATGAAGGCCTTCTACTGCGACTCCCGAAGCAGAAGAAACGTTTTGGAATAACCCTTGTCCATGGGCCAGATCGATCGTATTTCCAATGAGTAACGCGCACGTCGCTACTCGCATTGAAGAAATAAATCGGTGGTGGAAGATGTGAAGCATTCTGAAACCTCGAAGTTAAGTTTGTGTGTTTTTCCTTTTGTAATCAAGGGCATGAATGGTTAGTCGATGTAAACTATGAATCATGATTTAAACAGTATAATACATTAATTAGTGCCAATGTTTATGGGGTTTTGTAGAAATATTTACCTATTATAGCGGTGTATTTAGATGCGAGCTTTGCAGGCATCGTTGTCGAAATACGAGTAGATTGTTAGGGTGAAAGGGCGCAGGGGTGCGCCCTTTCTGTTTCTCCTCCCCGAGCACTTGTGTGCATTGGTATATCTACTATATTTGCAAACCTATTTTGGAAATATTCAATAGCCTATGGCCCAGCATAAATCCTCTCTGAAGCGCATTCGATCTGATCGGAAAAAGGCAGCACGCAATCGTTACCAACACAAGACAGCCCGAAATGCCGTTCGTACGCTTCGCGCAACAACCAATGCGAAGAAGGCTGCGGAGATGCTGCCTGTAGTTTCAGCAATGCTAGACAAACTTGCGAAAAACAACGTAATTCACAAGAACAAAGCTTCAAACCTTAAATCGAGTCTTGCCGTTCATGTAGCCAAACTCTGAATACGTTTCGAAAACATTCAAATTAGCCTCCCAAGAAAGGAGGCTTTTTTATGTCCAAAAACGAAATTTACTATGGGGGTTGAACGGCAATCACTGATGCCACGGGAAAAATTATTATTGTCCGGACCTCAGGCGTTAAGCCCTGCTGAATTAATTGCTGTGCTTTTGGGCTCTGGCGTGCAGGGTCATTCTGTACATGTGGCATCCCGAGCTTTGCTTGAATTGGTACAAGGTGATTTGTCTGTGCTTTCCTCGATTCCCCCTCTAGGCATGACAGAAGTTCCTGGCATAGGTCGAGCCAAAGCACTTCAACTATCCGCCGCCTTGGAATTGGGCAGGCGCAGGCAGATGACTACCCAGCCCAATGACCACTATATTCGCTCCTCTCACGATGTGTTTAATCGATTTGCAATTAGGTTGTCCGATTTAGGTCACGAAGAATTCTGGTTATTACTGTTGCGACGTTCCAACGCCATCATAGCCGAGGTCAGGGTCAGCCAAGGTGGCTTGACGGGTACCGTAGCAGATCCGAAGTTGATCTTTTCCAAGGCGCTTGCGATGCGCGCAGCAGGTGTCATTGCGGTACACAACCATCCTTCTGGAAATGTTCGACCCAGTCAGTCTGACAGGAAGCTCACAAAAAATCTTCAATGGGCAGGTGAAATGTTAGATTGTCCTTTGTTGGACCACCTGATTGTTTCCCGCAACCTTTACTTTAGCTTCGCTGACGAAGGTGAGCTCTGAGTCCGCACTGGTTCCAGTTACTTGTCAATTGCAATGAAACGTGTTCTTACGGTCGTCGGGGCAAGACCCCAAATGATAAAAGCCAGTGCATTAAGCAGGGTGTTAGGAGACGTTTCCTTTGGCATTGAGGAGAGGATTTTGCATACGGGACAGCATTCTTCCTACAACATGTCCGGATGCTTCGTTGACGGATTAAAACTACCACCAGCGCATCACATGCTCGACGTTGCAAGTCAGCCTGCGGTACGCATGGGCCAAATGATGAGTGGAATCATGGAGGCCATTACAAAAGATGCTCCCGATGCAGTTATCCTGTATGGGGATACTGATTCAACATTAGCCGGGGCGTGGGCCGCAAGTCGAATGCAAACGCCTGTGGTTCACATCGAAGCCGGCCTCCGCTCGTTTGATCGCACCATGCCGGAGGAAATTAATCGCATCCTCACAGATGCGCTCAGTGACGTCCTTTTCTGTCCGTCGCAAGCGGCTCTTAATTTGCTTACGAAAGAGGGCATAAAGACGGGAGGTCGCCCAGGGGTTCAAGTGACCATTTCCGGCGATCTCATGCTCGACACAGCACGTCGTTTCGGAGGTGAGCCACAACCGATTTCGGCGGAGGCCAAAACCGTACTGCTCACCTTGCACAGGCCATCCAATGTGGACAATCCGGAACGCTTAAGGGTCTGGTTCGAGTCCGCGGGAGCGGTTGCGAAATCAATGGGATGGCGCTTGCATTTTCCGGTACACCCGAGGACTGCCAAGGTAGCAGAACGCATTTATGGAGGCGCATGGCGTAGCCAGCTCCAATCCTTTGGAATTGATTCGCAAGAACCGGCGGGCTATCAGCAAATGCTCAATTGGTTGAAGGAAGTACGCCAAGTATGGACGGATTCAGGAGGCCTACAGAAAGAAGCCTACTTTATGGGTCGACCCTCATTGGTACTTCGTGAAGCTACCGAGTGGGTGGAATTGATTCAACACGGTGTAACACGGTTGTGTCCTGACCCCGGCGAACTGGAGAAAGCAGCTATCGCGATGGATAAAGGTTATGATGATATGGATTTTTCCTTCCCGCTGTACGGTGATGGAAAGGCAGCGCTGCACATTGCTCAAACCTTGCGTGAATGGCTGAATCGGTAAGTGTTTGGGTGGCTACTGGAGCCGTGACACCACGTCATCAATATGTGGCCTACATCATCTTCGATGTGGTGATCGGGTGTTCCTTCCATTGGTTTGAATCTCATTTACAGTGGGAGCAAAGTGATGGGCTGAAAATCCAATATGGAGGTGAACAGCAAACCGATATCGACGCCGTATGGATTCCGGCTTGCGGTCTGTTGGAAGGAAAGGAGCTCGATCATCCCGCTCGAAGAACATGGTCGGATGCCGCAGGGCCGGGTGTTCCTGGTATTGGAAGGCTCCCTTTCGGTGTGGCTAATTCTACAGCAGACCGTATTGACGCGGATTGGTGGAGTTGGGTGTTTTGGATGGTCACTCGATTAGAAGAATATCATGATTCAGATAATGCATACGATTCCATGGGTCGCTTTCAAGGTCGAGCATCCATGGCCTACCAAGAGGATTGGCTGAAGCGACCAGAAGTGGAGGTTCGAATCCGTGCATGGGCGTCTTCCGTTTTCTTGAGGCCGACACCTCTGACTTACAAGGTCAATCCCACCATCGACGTGGATAGCGCATTTGCCTATCGACATCGAAGCGTTATGCGGACGGTGGGTTCCACATTGAAAGACCTTTCAGCTGGAAGTACTGTCCGACTTGCTGAACGCTTTCGCGTATTGATTTTTGGAGAACCGGATCCCTATGACACTTACAATTGGTTGGAGTCGATTCACGAGGCTTTTAGTCTGCGGGCACGATACTTTTTTTTGCTTGCGGATAGAGGCCCCTATGACAAACCGGTGGATTGGCGACAACCGGGAATGAAAGCATTGGTGCAAAGACTGACCCAATCCTCGTCTACTGGCATTCACCCAAGCGTGGCAAGCCACAGTGCTAGCAATGTGGATCGATTGAAAATGGAAATCAGACGCCTAGAGAGGGTTTCAAGAACAGCGGTAAATCATTCCAGGCAGCATTATTTGTTGCAACGCATACCAGAAACTTGGAGGCGCTTGGAAGAGGTTGGCATTGAGCACGATTATAGCCTTGTATACGCGGACAGAATTGGTTTTCGAGCGGGGATGTCCCGCTCATTTCGAGCTTTTGATGCGGTTGCTAACAGGCCATTAAAATTGACCATCCATCCCGTTGCAGCTATGGATGCGACTTTAAACCGCTACATGGGACTATCCCCGGAACAAGCACTGGATACGCTTGAAAATTTAGCAAACGAGGTCAAAGATGTTCAAGGTGAGCTGACTTTGTTATGGCACAATGAAACGGTTAGTGAATGCAACGAATGGAGGGGATGGCGTTCAGTGTACGAACAAGTTTTTAACCGCGTCTGTTAATCTTCGCAATGGTTACAGACTTTTCATCAACAAACAGTGTCGTAAATGAGTTTGTCGCAGAACTCCGCGATGCGGAAGTGCAGCAGGACCCACTCCGCTTCCGATTTAATTTAAAGCGGCTAGGCAGTGCCATGGCGTTTGAGTTGAGTAAATCAATGCGATTTAATTCGGAGAAAGTACGGACGCCATTGGGTACTGCTCGCATGAATCGCCTTGCTGAGCAACCCGTGCTCGCGACCATATTGCGAGCGGGATTGCCTATGCACAGCGGAGTGGCTGAAGTGTTCGATCGCGCTGAACAGGCTTTTGTATCTGCTTGCCGGAACTACATCGATGAAGATCATAGCGCATTCGAAATCGGAATTGATGCCGTGAGTGCACCATCACTAGAGGGAAAAGTGTTGGTGGTCTCTGACCCAATGCTCGCGACGGGTGCGTCCTTATCTCAGGTGCTGAATCGGCTATTTCAATCACATGGTTCACCGGTTGCGGTGCACGTTTTGGTTGCAATCGCCAGCAAGCAGGGAATCAATCATGTTCAACGTCACCACCCAAGAGCGCGCCTGTGGGTGGCTGCTGTGGATTCAGAGCTGAATAAAAAAGGTTATATCATTCCGGGGTTAGGCGATGCTGGTGATTTGGCCTACGGAACCAAAATTTGAGTATGCCAGGAGTTCTTGAAATCGTACTGTGGGTGATAGGGGCTGTGGTCAAATTTTTGGTTACGCCTTCGCTTATGATTGCACGCGGTTGGGGATTTTGGCCTACTGTCATCGTAACCTCTGTTGGAGCCGCGTTGGGAGTCTGGGTTTTCTTTTTTTTCGGAAAGTGGATGCTGAAAAAGTGGGCAGAGTTTCGCAGTGAGAAAGAACCTAAACGTCCGTTTTTCACATCACAACGAAGGCGCGTGGTGAGGTTCCGTCGGCTCTTCGGAATGTGGGGATTACTGGCTGTTAGCGGAGTAATTTCCGTCCCCATCGCATCCATACTTGCTGCCAAGTATTACCAGCGTGATAATCGCATGCCGTGGATTTTAGTCGTTGCCTTCTTCCTTTGGTCGTTACTGCTGACGTCGCTGTCCTATTGGGCCATTGACATTGGTTGAGTGAGGTGATGTAACTTGGGCTCATGTCCACCTCAAATTTGCCCGCTGATCTTTTTTTTGATTTGGACCGAACATTGTGGGATTTTGACCGCAATTCGCGAGAGGCGTTGGAAGAAATTTTCATGGAAATTGCTGAGCCTAATCTGCTGCACCACAAAACAGCTGCAGAATTCATAGCTGTATATGAAGTTGAGAACGCGAAATGCTGGAAAGCTTACCGAGAGGGACGCATTACCAAAAACGAACTTCGACCACTTCGCTTTCGCAAGGCGTTAAATGGGTTGGGAATTCCCGCATTTGATGGTATGGATGCCTTGGCTGAGTCAATGGGCACTGCTTACGTCGAGCGCGCGCCCTACCTTACTTCTTTATTTGATGGGGCGATTGAGGTGTGCCAAATGCTCAAAGCGCGAGGTCACCGCATGTTCATCCTGACGAACGGATTTGAAGAGGTGCAGCATATTAAGGTCAACCGAAGCGGACTAGAGCCTTTTTTCGATGGAGTGTACACCAGCGATGCCTTGGGATACAAGAAGCCGCATCCTAGATGCTTCACACAGGTTTTAGTTCTCGCTTCTTCGACCGCTGAACGGGCCGTGATGATTGGAGATGATTGGGAATGTGATGTGGAGGGTGCTATTCAAGCGGGGTGGGCCGCCATTCACTTTGCCCCAAATCAGAAGCAATTGCTGTCTACTCCTATTCGTCGCATCAATTCCTTGCGCACCTTGCTGGAACTGGATTTAAATCAACAATAATCACTCAACGATCACTGCCATGGCACAAGAAGAAAAGAAAAAGAAGCAACTTAACATTGATCTACCCGAGGAATTGGCATCAGGCACGTATTCCAATCTTGCTGTGATCACTCACAGTCCTGTCGAATTTGTCGTGGATTTTGCGCAGGTAATGCCGGGAATGAACCAAGCGCAGGTTCGTAGTCGGATTATTTTGGCACCTCATCACGCCAAGCGTCTTCTGCATGCCCTAAGTGAAAATGTAAAGCGGTTTGAGCAGCAACAGGGTACGATCCAACCTCCCAAGGGCAACCAAGACCCGGCTATGCCGCTGACATTCTCCGGGCCACAAGGTGAGGCCTGACGGCGCTCAGCCTAGGACTGTCCCCAGAACAACACCCTTCCCTGAAAAGGCGATGGACCGTTCATGGTAATTCGGCCGGTTCTCAGCTGCAGAGGTAGCCGGCACATCGCCTGTTTGGGTGGGGTGATACCATGTCAAATTCGCCACTGCACCCACTTCAATATGAGGTGTATCAAGTCCTAGGACTGACCGAGGACCTATTGTCAGAGCTCGGATTATTGCTTTGTGTGCATCGCTCTTATGTGCAAGTCCAGCCATAGCTACGGGGAAAACCGATTCAATCCCTGCCATCCCATTGGAGGCGAGTATGAATTCCACGTCGTGGTGTTCCAGGTCTTGAGGACGATGATCCGATACCAGGGCGTCAATCGTTTCGTCCAAGAGTCCGTTGCACAAAGCTTCTCGGTCTGCCGATGTCCTAAAAGGGGGTAGCGTTTTCAATGTTCCGTCAAAGCTGCTTAGGTCTTCGTCCAAGAAAAACAGGTGGTGTGCGGAGGTCGCACAGGTGACAGATAATCCCTCGCTTTTTGCTTCCCTTATTAGCTGCACAGACTCCATTGAGCTGATGCACGAAAAGTGCAGTTTTCCTCCCGCGTAGCGCAGGATTTCGAGGTCTCGCTTTACTCGCATCGTTTCTGACGTTGTGGGATTTCCGACAACGCCCATTTGCGTGCTAACCATTCCTTCGTGCATTTGCGGGTTGGCATTCAATCCTAATTCCAGTGGACAGGATACGATAGGTTGGGGCAGATCGTGACTGTATTCGAGTGCACGGCGCAGCATTTCAACGCTGTTTAATGGTGCATCATCAGAAAAAGCAACGGCACCTGCTTCTGAGAGGTCCCGCATTTCTGCAAGCTGCCTTCCATTTCGACCCTGAGAGACGGTCCCCATTGGGAACAAATGAGCATCGCAATCTGCTGATCGGGCAATGAGGTAAGCAAGGTTGGATTTGGTATCCGGAACGGGATGTTGGTTCACGTTGAGCACAACATGGGTAAACCCGCCAGAACGGGCGGCACGGAGACCATTCTCAAGGCCTTCCTTTTGCTCAAACCCGGGATCTGCAAAATCTGCTTGCAGGTCCAGCCACCCAATCGATAGATGGGCGCCCGGCTCATTCCATTCAGTGACACTTTTGGATGGGTTTATGACGTCTTGAATGTCCACAATAATTCCGCCTCGGACGTGGACGTCTTTGGTGGTTCCGTCGTGAGGTCCAGCGGGGTCGGTGATGTTTACGCCTTTGATGATGGTTTCCATAATCGGAGGAATAAGGTTTCAGCAGCAAGCGCTGCAACAACAATGATTAGTAATGCCTTCCACAAGGGAACTCCCTGCTCCACACGCTGAATGATTTGAGGCAAGGTAGAAATGGTCCCGGCTAGGACTCGCATGGTTGGCCAAGACAATCCGTTCCACATATTTTCGAAGGTCGCTATATCCCATGCTAGGTGATTTGACTCGGCCCGGTCTTGATTCAGACCGATGGCCGCTATGGCGGTCGCTCCATTTTTTAACTTATAATGCCCAGTCTCAAACGGAACACCAGATAAGGTAACCTGAGCGAGCTGTCCGATTTCGCGAACTTCCGGGAGCCATGACGTCAACTCCTCAACTGAATCGACTCCCCAGCGCTGCGGACCTTCCATAGACCAATTATTTTCTCGGCGAAGGGGTGCCCCGACCGCCCATACTTCTGTAGCTCCCAGTTCGGCTTGTTGAATAGCGTGCGAAGAGGAGCGCTCAGCAATGCGCAGCATGACTGGAACCCAGAAGGAGTGCCGAATTAAATTGGTCGATTCGCTCGCGGCACCTGCATTCAAGATAAAGGACTGCCCGCGACCTTTGGGAATGCGTGAGAGAAATACACGTCCGGTTTCTGTGGTCGCCAGAACTTCTTCACCCGGTGCTGCAGTGCGGTCTATGATGCATTCGACAGCAGGCAGGTCAATGCGATTGGGTGTTTGAGCGAACATATCACTGAAGAAAGGATGCTCCAGTTGCAAGTCACTTACGCGGTCGGATTGTTCAATCCACGATGAAGCATCGGTAATTCCGAAGCCTTTCAGGAGTGCTGCATTTTGGTTATTCTTTTTCGGGATGTATACGGCTGTTCCACCTTCTTCGACGTAGGTCTGAAGCGCATTAATAAAACCAGACCCTGACTGTGTATAATCGTTCACGATGACAGCCTGGTAACCTGCGAATTCTCCTGGACTCCAGCTGGTTTGAAAGGTTACTCGATACAAACCACCTGCCGTTTTGTACGCGCGGCGCAAAGCGCTATTAACTGCATCCGCATCACCAGAGGTGAGAACGAGAATGTCGATTTGATTCAAAACATTATAACCGAAGTGCCACTGATCATCGAATCGAATGGGTGCATCATCAATCTCCACTGTGGCCAATTGTATGCCGGCTGCTCCGTGTGTGTATCGCAGCACAGTGTCGGTTGGAATGCCCGGCACGAGATTGAACGTTCCGATGGCTACGCGTTCGCCGTTGATTCGCAGGTTCATCGGGATGCGATTGACCGATGTCCGTGAATTGTGTTGCATCCGTACGCGCAGGGCTGCCTGCCGGCCTTCTATTCGGACGGGTTTATCAAACCAAACCGAATCAACCCAGATATTCGGGGTGCTCCCAGCTAACTCCGGCACAAAAAACCATTGTATCGAGGAGTCGGGGGGGGTAGCATCGGCTGATAAGTAATGCGTCGAGGTTTGCAAATCACTGAAAACATATGCCGATGCGCGACGATTTTGAGCCTTTTCGAGTTGATTTTCGATGCGCTCGAGCACTGAACCTAGGGGTTGAGTATGGTGCGTGGGTCGGATGCGTTCAATACGTTCCACCGCTTGATCCCGAGTCATAAACGCTTGATCCCTTCCGGAAAATTCATTGGTCAGGACCTGGAATTGATCCGTGGGTTCATATTGTTCTGCTACTAAGACGGCTTTGCTGCGGGCGGATTGAAGCAGTTGACCTTCCTCGCCACTACCCTCCATCGACAGGCTATTATCCACGTAGATGGATACCGCATGTCCAGCCGTGGACACTGCAGTGGTTTTATCCGCATCGAACCATGTAGGCTGCGCAAATGCAAGGATAAGTGCAGTAAATGCCAATAAACGCAGGAGCAGGATCCACCAATGCTGAATTTGTTGTGTCGCACGCGTTTCTCGTTGGACGTCCTTGAGAAAAGCGACTTGCGAAAATCGAACGCGTTTGAACCTGCGGAAATGAAGGAGATGTATGACTATCGGGATAGCCAGTGCACCGAGACCCCAAAGTATTTCTGGATGCACAAATTCCATTCTATGCAAATTTAGCTCCAATTTTGCGTGCGATGGCGAAGCGTTTAGTGAACAGTGAAAAATTCCATGTTACGGATGACCTGAGGGACTTTTTATTAGAAAAGGCAGCGGATTATGAGAGGCCTGATTTCATTCCCCATGATCCAATTGCCATTCCGCATCTATTCTCTGAGAAACAAGATGTCGAGCTTGCTGGATTCATCGCGGCTACTTTGGCCTGGGGACAACGCAAGACAATCCTAGCTAAGGCCGGAGCATTCATTGATCGCTTGGACGGTGCTCCAGGTGATTTCATAAAAAACGCGACCCAAGATGAAATTCGTTCAGCTGCGAAAGGATTTGTCCATCGCACGTTTCAATCTCGCGATGCAGAAGTTTTCTTGAATGCGCTTCAAGTGTTGGTCACATCATACGGAGGGCTTGAATCCGCCTTTTTGCCTCGCGATGAAGAAGTCAGCGCTGCCGCATGCCTCAAGACTTTTCATAATCGATTTTTTCTTGCGGCCTCTCATCGCGGTTATGAAGCTGGCCGCACCCGTAAGCATGTTGCAACGCCTGCTCGTGGTTCCGCTGCTAAGCGATTAAATATGTTCCTCCGATGGATGGTTAGGCCGAGCCGGCGTGGTGTAGATTTTGGCCTGTGGAATCAAATCTTACCAAGTCAGTTGATGATGCCATTGGATGTGCATACGGGGAATGTTGGCCGCAAATTGGGTTTGCTGAATCGAAAACAAAATGACTGGAAAGCAGTTGAGCTGCTCACATATGCCCTGCGCCAAGTTGAGCCTGAAGACCCGGTTCGATTGGATTTTGCGTTATTTGGCCTCGGTGCAATTGAGCAATTTTAAAGGAGCAATTGAGTGGATTACACGAGCAGAATATGCAGACGTCGCTTGGCGATAACGAACGATGGATCACCCACTTTTGAGGTGTTGGATTGGGGCGTATCGTACCACAGTATTTACGGCGCATTGACTGAGTCGGAGCACGTGTTCATCGACCAAGGTTTGGAACGCCGTTGGATGCAAACACAGGGGTTGGTCAGGATTCTCCGAGTACTGGAGGTGGGCTTCGGAACTGGACTGAATGCGGCATTGGCCTGGCAATGGGCAGAGCGTCGTGGGGTCGAGGTGGAATACATCGGATTGGAGCCTTATCCGCTGCAGCCGCACGAGGTCCTGTCTTGGGCTGATTCAGGTGTTACAGAAGATTTGAAGTGGCGCATAACCGCACTTCATGGGCAAGCTGTTCAATCCAAAGGTTTAGTGGCTAGTGGATTTTCAGCTCAAATCTTGGGTGCTAACCTTCAAGATTGGACACATTCAGACGCTTTTGACGTTTGTTTTTTTGATGCATTTGCACCGACTCAACAACCAGAGCTTTGGGAGGTTGACATCTTTGAGTCATTGTTGATGCGCATGAATCCAGGTGCGGTGCTCGTGACGTATTGTGCCAAGGGTCAGGTGCGCCGTAACATGGAACGCGCAGGATGGAAAGCTGAAAGGTACCCGGGCCCTCCGGGCAAACGTGAAATGCTCGTGGCATGCCATGTGCCGGTTTACCGATGGAACGTACGCTGTTACGCTTTGATTTTAAACCCTACTCGAACCCACGTTCTTGTTGCGCGCGAACGCTTTCCAGACGGCTCTGTGGGATGCAAATTTCCGGGTGGTGGGTCAGAAGCTGATGAAGCATTGGTGGACACACTTTGGCGGGAGTGTGCCGAGGAGTTGGGATCCACGGATGGCCTTAGGTCGCTGGGGCATGCCTACACCAACGATTTTTTCGTTCGCAGCGCCTTCAGGGACGACGAGCAAATTTTAGCGGTGTACCATTGGTTGCAGGCAGATCATGAGGGACTGGCTTGGTGGGATGAAAAACCTGCTGCGGTCGCAGAGTCTGAGCCACTGCTTGAGATGAACTGGGAAGCCATAGAAACGTTGAAACCTGATGTAATGCGTTTCCCCATAGACCGGTATGTCGCTGCCAACTTGGGAACCTGGCGGGATACTATCCGATTAGACCCAAGCGCTGATTGACGCAATCATCGACTCGTTGGCATAGGTGTGCTGGTGAAAATGTGCGCCATCCTAACTCGCTTAATTCCCCACCCAGTACGAAATAGCTATCGAGGTCTATGGCCTTCATGTCGTCAATTACGTGCTCCCGAAAATTCAATAATGCAATCCACCCATCGTCTTCCGTGACTTCATCGAACCACTCTTCGTAATAGCAATCGTCACTGAAGTGAAAATTCAAGACGTTTTCTCCTATCAAGATGTAACGGCGGATGCCCTCAGCCAGAAGAACATCGATGACTTCGCGTTTGAGCTGCATGATGTCGTTGTAGAGGCAATCATTCCACTCGCCGATGAACTCGATGATAGCAAAGCCTTCTTCATAGTCGACAAATAAAATTTTACAGAATAGCGTAGGTGAGTGTATGGAGTCCCACTGCGGATGAATGAAGTAGTTGTAAACTTTGGTGGAATATTCAAATTCGCTGTACGTGCGTTCGAAAAAGGGGCTGCGCGCATCGCTGCTTGCTACATAGTGGTTGCGCCACGCGTGATAGGGTTCTAGGGTGTGCATCGTAAGCTTTATCCCTTTCCTTTCAGCTGTTCAATCGATGTGCGAATATCCTGCGTTGTTTGCAGTGAGGTAGCTGCTTCTTCCGCTGTAGCGCCTGTTGCATCCTGAATTATGCGAATGCCGCGCTCTTGAAGTTTGGAATTGGAGGGTTTCATATCCACCATTCTGGAGCCCATCACGTGACCGAGTTGAATCATAGCTGTCGTGCTGACCAAGTTTAGGATCAGCTTGGTGGCGGTGCCTGCATTCAAGCGCGTGCTGCCCGTTACGAATTCAGGGCCTGTGATTGCAACCATTGCGTGGCCTGCTGCTTTTGCAACGGCGGAGTTAGGATTGCAAGTGATACAGGCTGTGAGCAGTCCCTCTTTCCTGGCAGCTTCCAAGCCTCCCACTACATAGGGCGTTCGTCCTGAGGCGCTGATACCAATGAGTGTATCCAGTTTCGTAGGTTGCGCGGCGGACAAATCGTTCCACGCTTCGTTTGGATCATCTTCCGCTCCTTCAACCGCTACTCGGAGGGCACCATCTCCACCTGCAATCCAACCTTGTACTTGAGTGGGGTCTACCCCGAAAGTCGGCGGGCATTCACTGGCGTCCAGAATACCCAATCTGCCGCTCGTACCGGCACCCAAATAAAAAAGTCGACCTCCACTTTTCATGCGGGGTACCAGAGCTTCAAGAAAGCGCTGCACCTCTTTGAGACTAGCTCCGACCGCATCGAAAGCCACTTGAGTCTGACCGTGCATGGCATACACTAAATCGTTAATTGACTTAGACTCCAAATCTTGGTGTGGTCCCGGTTGTTCGGTTGGAGGGAGTTGGGTTTTGTCAGCTTCCATGCTGCTCTAAAAATTTGTTGGCTCAGTCGTTGTCAGGTTGTTGCATTCCACCAAGTCCATGCTGCCTCTGCCTGCGCAATTAACATGGATTTGCCATTCATTGTTTTCGCCCCGGCAGATGCAGCGCGCTTAAGGAATGCAGTCTGCTCAGGGTTGTACACCAAATCTACAATGAGGTGTGCATGAGTCAATCCTTCCCATGGGATTTTCAGGTATGCTTCATCATCCGGGTAGGTGCCAACGGGAGTGCATTGCACCACTAGCTTACAATGTTTGAGATAGGAGGCGTTCAGGGTTTCATAACGCATCGCTTTCCATTCAATGGGAGATCGGGTTACGTGGATGACTTCGATGCCGAGCGACTGCAATGCGTATCGGACAGCCGCCGCAGCGCCACCGTTTCCCAATATCAATGCGCGCTCGTGTGCCGATGTCAATACGGGACGAAGGGCTTTTAGAAATCCTTCTGAATCCGTGTTGTGTCCGATCCATCCGTCGGAGGTAGATTTTATGGCATTTACTGCCCCAATGGC
>MDTG01346732.1_pt1 | contig 17445 bp, 21 predicted proteins | sample 811421 | NCBI WGS metagenome assembly MDTG01 (sample SAMN05326645, study PRJNA326480) | marine metagenome | isolation source: seawater | place: Pacific Ocean: South East | collected 2011
TTCATTTCTTTTCCCATTTTTATAAAATTTAATTGCTATTTAAAAATATTCTATAGTAAGAAGAATTATGATTTTAAAAATTGACTCAATATGTATCAGACGAAACAAGAAAATTTTATTTGATAATATTAGTTTAAATTTAAAAAAATCTCAAATTTTGTTTTTAAAAGGCTCAAATGGAATTGGAAAGACAAGTTTATTAGATGCGATTTCTGGACTTTTAAAGACTGAAAAAGGGGAAATATATATTACTAATTCCTTATCTAGAAATAAAAAAAAATTAGATAAAAAAAACTTTTTTTATTTAGGCCATGATTTTTGTTTAAAAAACAATCTAACAGTTATTGAAAACCTAACTATATGGGCAAAACTATGCGGACGATCAGTAACAAAAAAAAATATGATTCAAAAGTTAAAACTTTTCAAAATAGAAAATTTGATTGATTTTCCAATTTATAGATTATCTCAAGGACAAAAAAGAAAAGTTTCGTTATGTAAATTATTATTTGACTCTAGAAAAATCTGGATTTTGGATGAGCCAACTTCTGGTTTAGATGTTTCATCCATTGAAAGTTTTTTGAAGTTGTTAAAAAGTCACACAAAAAAAGAAGGAAGCGTAATTATTACATCACATATAGATCTTAATATTAAGCCAACCTATACAATTGATTTAAATAAGCACAGAGCAAAAATCAAATCTAACGTTAACTTTGTCTCTTGGAATCATTTATGAAAAAATTTAAAAGATTATTATTTAGAGAATTTTTTTTGAGTTTTAAAAATACTCATAGCTTGTTAATTTGCTTCTTGTTTTTTTTACTTGGCATTTCAATTTTTATTATATCTATTGGAAATTCAAATATCATGAACCTTAATATCGGCTCATCAATTATATGGGTTTTATTTATTTTCACTTTGCTCTTAAGTGTTGAACAGTTTTTTTTGAAAGATTATTCGGATGGGAGTTTAAAGGAGCTCGTTTTGTTGGGCTTTACATCCGACTTGATAATTATTTCTAAAACTCTGACTATTTGGGTTTTCTTAATTTTTCCACTTCTACTTTTTTTCCCATTTGTTGGAGTTATGTTGGGAATAAACCTAAAAGAAATCTATCTTCTCCTAGCAGCAATATTTATTAGTAGTCCGAGTTTGATATTAATCTCAATAATAGGAACTCTAATCACAATCCAATCCAACAGCAGTAAAATAATGTTAACAATTCTAGTACTTCCTTTTGTTGTTCCAATTATAATTTTTGGGGTTGGTTCAATAGAAATTTTTTTTGAATCATCAAAACCATTTCAAAACTTTTTTATTTTAATTGCAATTTTTTTAATTACATTACCATTAACATTAGTTACAGGCAGATTTGCCTTTAAGGAGTTAAGTAATTGAATTTTTTTAATCTATCAAGTCCCAACAAGTTTCAGAAATTTTCTAAAAAAATTTATCCCTGGATTTCTTTTGGATCTATAATTTTTTTATTGATTGGGTTATTTTTTTCTTTCTTTAGGTCCCCTCCTGATTATCTTCAAGGTGAGAGTGTAAGAATAATGTATATTCACGTTCCAGCAGCTTGGCTTTCTCTTCAAATTTATGTAGTAATGGCCATCTGTAGTTTTGTTTCTTTGGTTTATAAACATTCTCTGGCCGATATAATTTCAAGATCCTGCGCCCCGATTGGTGCAACTTACACTCTTATAACTTTAATAACTGGTTCTATTTGGGGCAAACCAACATGGGGAACATGGTGGGTCTGGGACGCAAGACTTACCTCTGAACTAATATTATTTTTCATATATGTTGGTCATATAATTATCTCGAATTCATTTGAAGATTACAGAAAAGGTGATAAGAATGCAGCTATACTAACTTTAGTTGGAATAGTAAATTTGCCAATTATAAAATGGTCCGTTGATTGGTGGAACACATTGCACCAACCTGCTAGTTTGATGAAGTTTGATTCTCCATCAATTGATTCTGAAATGCTTACTCCATTATTTTTTATGGCTATATCATTTTTTTTAATTTTTCTATCAATTATGTTAACTAGGATTACAACAGAAATTCTAGTCCGAAAAATTGAAGTCATCAAATCAAACCTTTACGATTAATATGGAAAATTTTCAAACATTTTTAAATTCTGATAAATATTTCACTTATGTATGCTCGTCATATCTAGTATGTTTTTTGGGACTTTTATTTTTAAAGATTAGTTCTCATATTAAAGAAAAAAAAATTATAAAACAATACACTGATATTAAGAAAAGATATGAAAGCTAAAAATAAAAGATTACTGATGATCAGCTTTTTGCTAGCAAGTTTTTTTCTAGGTTGCATTTTATTATTTTTAAATTTAAGAGAAAACTTAATTTACTTCTATTCGCCGACCGAGATTAATGAGAAAAAAAATGAAAAAAAAGAAAAAATAAGAGTTGGCGGAATGGTATCAAAAGGAAGTGTTGAAAGAGTACTGGTTATGAAAAATGATAAAAAGTTGGAAAAAATAAATTTTGAAATTACAGATTTTAAAAATTCAGTACGGGTAAATTATATTGGTATTCTTCCAGATTTGTTCAAGGAAGAACAAGGAGTTGTTGTTGAAGGAATTTTTAAAAATCAAGTTTTTTTAGCCAGTAAAGTCTTAGCTAAACACGACGAAAATTATATGCCTCCAGAAATAAAAGAAATGCAAATACATAAGGATTTAGATAATGATCGTTGAATTTGGTTATATTTTTTTAGTTATGACGATCGTATTCAGTTTCTTGCAGTTTTTCGATCCAATTTTGGAAAATATTATACAAAGAAAAAGCAAAGAATTTATCAATATTGATAGATGTGCCAATATAGTTTTTATTAGTACATTAATATCTTTTGTCTGTTTGGTGTATGCTTTTATAGTATCAGATTTTTCATTAGAAATTACATCAAAAAATTCTAACAGCCAACTTCCACTGATTTATAAGATTACAGGCGTATGGGGTAATCATGAAGGATCAATTCTCTTATGGTTGTTAGTTATGACATTGTTTGGTTTTATATTTTCAAAGCATAAATTAAAGAACACGGATTTAAAAAATATTATTCTTTCAATTCAAGGTTGTCTTTGCTTTTTAGTTGGTTTGTTTATAATTTTTACTTCGAATCCATTTGAAAGAACTTTTCCACCTAAGATTGAAGGAAGTGACTTGAATCCATTACTCCAAGATCCTGGATTAGCAATTCATCCCCCTTTTTTATATTTAGGGTACGTTGGTTTTTCAATAGTATATTCAATGGCTGTAGGACTCTTAATTAAAAAAAAATGTAACAAAGATTTTATAGCACTAATGAAACCATGGATTTTCGTGTCATGGATTTTTTTAACTATTGGAATTGGCTTAGGTAGTTGGTGGGCTTATTATGAGTTAGGCTGGGGTGGATTTTGGTTTTGGGATCCAGTTGAAAATGCATCACTGCTCCCCTGGTTGACAGCCACTGCTTTATTGCATTCTATTTTAGTGGTAGAAAAAAAAGACACTCTCATTAATTGGACAATGCTTTTAAGCATTATTACATTTTCTTTAAGTCTTTTAGGAACGTTCTTGGTCAGATCAGGTGTTTTAGTGTCGGTTCATGCATTTGCTAACGATCCAAGTAGAGGCTTATTCATACTGATACTTTTACTATCAATATTTGGATTTGGGATCTTTGTTTTTCTCAAAAATTACAAGAACTTTCTTAACAATAAAAATATAGAAATTCTCTCAAAAGAAGGTGCCATTTCATTGAACAATATTTTTATGATTACTATCACAGCTACAATTCTATTAGGAACAATTTATCCTTTGATATCAGATGCATTTTTTAATAAAAAAATTTCTGTAGGAGCTCCTTTTTTTAATGCAGTAATTTTGCCTTTTGTCGGGCCATTGATTTTGGGTATGATTCTTGGACCATTTTTAAAGTGGGGACGTGATGATTTATTAAAAGTTTTTAATAGGTTAAAACCTCTTATTGGTATTTTATTTTTAGCATCTCTAATTTATTGGTACTTTGAAAATCAGGGGCCAGTTATTTCAATTATTTCATTTACATTAGCAATTTGGCTTATTATAAGCTCTTTATTTGAAATTTTTTATAATGCTTTTTTAAAATTTAAGAATAGGCAAAGAAAATTTTGGATGTTACCTTCAAGAATTTTAGCACAATCTTTGGCTCACATTGGAGTTGCATTCGTTATTATTGGTGCAACTGGAGGTTCAATTTTGAAAGAAGAAAAAATTCAATTTCAAAAATTAGGAGACTTTATAAAAGTAAACGGCTATGAAATAGAATTTAGTAACATTGAAAATAAAATAATTGATAATTATAGATCCGATTATGCTACTTTTAAAATATATAAGAATGATGAATTTGTTAAAAATCTTTATCCTGAAAAAAGATATTATAATACCGGAAAACAAGTAACAACTGAAGCCGCTATACACTCCACTTTGTTCGGTGACATATATATAGCAATAGGCGAAAGGAATGAATCTTTTAAAGATATCCAATCTTGGACCACACGAATCTGGTTTAACCCATTCATAATTTGGATCTGGGCAGGTGTATTCTTAATGGCATCAGGTGGAATGTTTTCATTGTATAAATCTTACAAAAAAATATGAAATTTTTTATTGCATTTTTTTTTTTAGGTTGCATAGTTTACGCTTTTTTTATTGGTTTGTCCAAAAATCCTCGAGAAGTTCCTTCAATATTAATTAACCAAAAAATTCCAGATTTTAATCCTGTATTAATCCCCTCTAAAGAATACTTTGACGCAACAAGCTTAATGACTGATGAAGTAAAAATTGTAAATTTTTTTGCATCTTGGTGTCCACCCTGTAAAGTTGAACACCCACAGTTAATGCTTTTAAATCAAAAAAAAAGGTAAAAATTTTTGGAATACTAAAAAAAGATAGTGATAGCAACTTAGAAATTTTTTTAAAAGATCTAGGTAATCCCTACCATGCCATCATAGATGATCCTAAAGGCGCAACTAGTATTAATTGGGGTGTTTATGGTTTGCCAGAGACATTTATTGTCGATAAAAAGGGTAAGATAAGATATAAACACATCGGACCAATTATGAAAAGTGAAATGCCAAACATACAAAGAATTATTAATGAACTCCATGAAGAATAAAGTTTACACTTTTTCGTTACTCATAGCACTCACAATTAATCATCAGGTTAAAGCTATTGAGCCTGATGAAATTCTTGATAATCAAATATTGGAAAATAGAGCAAAAGATATTAGTAAAGAACTAAGATGTTTAGTTTGTCAAAATGAGGATATTAATAATTCTAATGCTGATATTGCCAGAGATTTGAGACTCCTCATTAGAGATGAACTTCTTAATGGAAAGACTAATCAACAAATTATTAATTTCATACATTCCAAATATGGAGACTTCATTTTGTATAAACCGCCAATTAAATTCTACACAGTCTTTCTTTGGGTTTTTCCATTTGTCTTTTTTTTTAGCTGTTTGTTTATGTTTTTTAAGAAAAAGAAATGAATTTTTGGATTTTTATTTTGATGGTTGGAGTAATCTCATTTTTTTTCTCATTTTATGTAAACAAAACAAGTTTAAATTCCAAAAAAAAAATTTTATTTTCATTATTAGTTTTTTCATTTACAACTTTAACTTATCTAATTAATTCCGACTTAGAGATTTTTTTTTACAAAGAAAGGTTGGAAAATGACTTATATAAAGAAAAAAAAATAAATCCAGAAAAATTAATTTTATTTTTAGAAATTCAATTAAAAGAAAATCCTAATGATCTTGAAGGTTGGAAAATCTTAGCGAAAACCTGCCTGTTATCGGGTTATATTCAAAAAGCTGATATTTATTACAAACGGTCTTTGACTTTTTTTCCAGATAATCTTAATTTATTATTAGAATATGCTGATCTTAAAGAAAACATTGCTGAATTAACAAACGCGATTTCACTTAGAGAAAAAATTAAGGCAATTGATGATTCTAATTTCAAAAACCTAATCTCACTTATTAAATTGTATATAAGTGTAGGAAAAAAAGCTCAGGCTAAAATTGAGTTAGAATATTTAAAAAATAAAAAAATAAATAAGGATATTATTGATGAACTTAATTCAAAAATAAATTTTTAATCATTTCAACTCAAGAAAATTTGGATCATTAAATTTTTTTATAATTTCAAATATTCTTTTATCAATTTTAAACTTTCTTGATTCTACTTTTTTGACAGGAAGTATTTTTATTAATGAATTAGTTAAAAAGATGCTATTTGCTTTTAGAAAAAACTCCTTAGAAAACTCACAAATCCTAATTTCCTCAAATAAGTCATTACACTTGTCAATAACAATATCCCTCATTATTCCACTTATTCCCGAAAGATTTATTAAAGGAGTATAAAGAATATTTTCGTTTAATATAAAGACATTTGACATTGTTCCTTCAATAATATTATTGTTACTATCGAGGAAAATGCTATCAAATATATCATCAACTTCCCATTCAGACCTTGACAAAACTGAATCTAATCTATTGAGATGTTTGAATCCAGAAAGTGAACTATTTGAAGTAATAGGAGTTTTGCTAAATCTAATATCAATACCTTTTGTATAAAAACTTTTTGGATATCCATTCATATCAGAGACAATAAAAATTATGTTAGGTTTCATGTTTTTTTCGTATTTGTATCCTCTCCCTCCTTCTCCTCTTGTTACTATTATTTTTAATACTCCTTGCATAATTCCAAGATCATATGCCTTAGATAAAATTTTTTCTTTATCTTTTTCTAACTGTGAAAAATTAGAAATTTTAATTTTTAAAAACCTGCATGTTTTTTTAATTCTCATCAAATGCCTGTTCCAAAATTCAACCCTACACTCTTTTTTTTTTTTCACATATCTCCAAGCTGTAGTTTCAAAAAAACCGTCTCCATAGGCTAATCCCCGGTCATATACAGAAATCTTATCTCCAAATTCTCCATTAATAATTGCTAGCCGCATTATGACCTTATTTTTTGAAGAGCTTCAAGCATTGCATTTACTTTTGCTTCAGTTTCTAAAGTTTCTTTTTCTGGTATTGAATCAGCTACAATTCCACCGCCAGCTCTAATAAATATTTTACTATCCTCTATTAACATTGACCTGATTAAAATATTAAAATCCAGGTTAGAGTTATGATTTACATAACCAAATGATCCTGTGTATGGACCTCTTCCTGTTTTCTCTAATTCTCCTAAAATTTCAATACATCTTACTTTAGGACACCCTGTAATTGTCCCACCTGGGAATACAGCAGATATAACATCACCTGGCTTTATATTTTGTCTTATCTCACCTTTAATATTCGAAACTATATGGTGAACGTGTGAATATGACTCTACCATCATCATTTCATTAACTTTTACAGTACCGAATTTACAAACTCTTGAGATATCATTACGTTCTAGATCAACTAACATTAAATGTTCAGCTCTTTCTTTTTCTGAACTAATTAATTCTCTAGAGAGTTCAACATCAAGTATTCCACTCCCTCCTCTTGGTCTTGTCCCGGCTATAGGTCTAGTCTCTAAAATAGATTCTTTAACACTGACAAGTCTTTCGGGAGATGAACTTATAATTGAACTATTATTAAAAAAAACCAATCCTGCAAAAGGGGAAGGATTAGTTTTCGTTAGTTCTCTATAAATTTCACTATCAATATTATTATCGTGAACTTTGAACTCCCATAGTCTAGATAGATTGGCCTGAAATATTTCTCCTTGAAAGATATAGTCTATACATTTTTTTATATCTTTTTGATGGTCTTTACTTGTTCCTTTTTTAACTAACTCTATTCTTTTATTCGATACCTTTCTCCCAGAAGTTCTATTCTTTAAAATTAAAAAAAAGTCTTTTTCCATTGAATCTAATTTTTGATTTGATTCCTCAGAAAAAAAATAAATCCTTTCCTTTGAATTATCTAATATAATAGCTGACTTTATTCTAGAGGCAAAAGCAGTTGGGAATCTGAAAGGAGAATTAGGAATATTTAATTTATCTTCAATCTCGTTAATTAGTTCATAGCCTAAGTATACGAACCAACCTCCCAAAAATGGAATTTCTATTTCTTTTTCTTTTAAAATATCTTGATCTTGTTTTAAACGCTCTTTTCCCCAGATTTCATTAAAACTTTCCAAAAAATTTAGATCATTGAGATTTTTTTTTATCAATCTTGTATCTGGATCACAAAATACAATTGAATATCTAGCTGACTTATTTCCTTTAGCAGAACTTTCAAGAAGAAAAGGATATTTTTCTCTATCAAGCTCAAAGAAACTTATCATCTCAAACAAAGACGGGTCAATTTCTAAGTATCTAAGAAATAAGTTTTTACCTGCTATATTTTTTTTTTGTATATTCATAACTTGTTTTTTTTTTTTTGTTATAACATATAAATGGAATAGGGAGAATCGAATATGTATCATACAGTCGTTATTGGTGGGGGTTGTTTAGGTGCTGCAACAGCAATATCTCTTCAACATAAACTAAATAAGCTTAATATCAAAGAAAAGGTTTGTTTAATTGATAAATCAGTATTATGCGCAGCTGAATCATCTAGACATTCTGGTATAGTTAGATCGGCTAATGCTGATCAAGATGCATCTTTGATGGCTTCAGAGAGTACCAAACTCTGGAAGAATTTAGGATCTATATGGGGTGTTGATATGGAAACCGAACAATTTGGTGCTATTTGGATAGCTAAAAAAGGTCAAGATGGTGAAAATAAAGCTTGGAAGGAACTTTCTAAAAGAATGAAATCTTTGAACATAGATTTTAACGAAATTGATCAATCAAAAGCTAGTGATCTGTGCGGTGAGAGTCTTATAATTAACGACGATGAATCATATTATTATGAACCAGCTGCATTACAAATAGATCCAAGCATTCTGAGATCTACAATTTACGACGCGTTAGAATACAATGGAGTTGAGATATTTGAAAAAACCTCAGTTGAAACCATATTAACCAATGAAAACAATGTCACAACATGTGTTACTAGTGAAGGAAACTTCTCTGGGAAAAACTTTGTAAATGCCGTTGGAGCATGGAGTCCTCAACTTTTTTTAAAAATTGGAATTAAAATACCTGTCACAATTGAACCCGTCTCAGTCGTTAATTGGATGGAAAGTCCAAAACAAATAAAACATGAATATCCAATTATAGCTGATTATGTTAATCTTTGCTATTTCAGGTCATGGAGAGGTAACAAACTACACGCTCACCAGCCAAGAAAAAGATCTGTTTATGAAATAGCAAAAAATTTCATTAATGATTTATGCGCTGTTAATGGTGGAGAATATTTAAATGAACCAATGAATCAAAGTTTAGCCTACAATCAGATTAAGACTTATGAAGACATAGCTAGGAAAAGATTTTCGAATATTGATAATACTGTTTATTCTTCTGGTTATAGATCTTTTTTTGATATCACACCGGATTTAAGGTTTATTCTTGGTGAGGATTCCAAGTTTCCAAACCTCTATCACATACTTGGCTCAGGTCAAGCCATGAAATATTCACCTATTTTAGGTGAAGCTATAGCTGAAGATATTTTAAAACGACCTGAAAATATTAATAAATTTGATTACAAAAAATTTTCTATAAGTAGATTTGGAGACAACTATATGGACCAATTCTGGAATTTAGTAAATGGTGAAGAAAATACTCTTCATAGGCAAGGTAAAAATACTCTCTAATCAACTTAGTATAATTTATTCATCTTTTAATGACGTCATTACATTTAGATTTCTCCAGAAATCTTCTCCCTTTAGATTCATGTCATTTAGTCTAATTAATAAACTTCTTAATATAGCTTTAATAACTGGGTCAGCTTTTCCAATTTTTTCTTTTAATTGTTTTTCACTTATTGGAAACAAAATACAATTAGTTGCAGCTTCGGCTGTTACCGATCTTTCTTGATCCAAGGAAGGTCCTCTTTCTCCAAAAATTTCTCCTTCACCAATATGTCCCAAAAGAAGACCACCTGGGCTATATATATTAACTTTACCTGAGTGGACATAATAAGCTAGATTTGCTTTTTCACCTTTTGAATAAATTTTAGATCCAGCAGAAAATTTTAGTCTATCTAAGCTAGTTTTCATTAAAAATCTCCATTTTAAACTTGCAGAACAGAAATGTTATTATTTTTCATCAATTTTACAAAATTTTTTTTATTTTCTAAATATCTCTTTGAATGTTGTAATTTTCTAGAAATTAATGAATCAAAAAATGACGGTTTATTGTTTAAACTATACGATAAACATTTTTTTGTATTTAGATTAAAATTTTTATAATTTAATACTTTTTCAACAGAAATCTTAATATTTTTTAAAACATTTGACTCAAACTTTGTTTGAAAAAAAAACTTATCTTTAATTTTGACAACTGGAATGTTAGAAGCACCACTTGATCTCAAAAATTGATAGAATATTTCAGATGTTAACCCCTCCCAATCAATGTAAGTTCTACTATAAAAATATTTGTATAGTTTAGGAAAATGGTTCGAGATAATGTTGATTAGATTTTTAAAATCTGATTTTTTAATTAATTGTGCAATTCCTAATTTTGATTTTTCAATTGAGAAAGATCTATAAAAATTTTCAAAGTTTGCAGTAGCAAATCCTTTAGTGAAAATATAATTAAGTTGATCAATATTATTGATTATATTTGTGTATTTTTTGAAAATTTCTAGATTCATATCTTGTAAAAAAATGTTAAATTTTTTTGATATGCAAATGGGGAGTAAATTTGATAAATCAATAAAAGAAGTTTCGGAATCATTAATAAGCATATGACTAGAATATTTATTTAGACTTGCAATATCCAAGTTATCCCACCAACTTCCAGTTATAATTCCAAACTTTTTCCAATTTTTTTGAAAGTATCTTGATTGAGTAACACGTAAAAAAGAAATTATAACTTTTACATTATCTCCTCGAATAATAAATCTTTCATTTACACATGGGATATCAAAAAGAGTTTTAAGCATCAGTGCATTATAATTTCTTAATATCTCTCTCATTTCGTGAGTTGTAAAACTATCTTTATACTCTTGGGGTTTGGATGAAGAATCTAATAAAAAAACAACTTCCCTGTTTTCATTTTTATGAATCTTGTAAACGTTAATATTTGACTTTTTAAAAAGCTTTATCAATTTTTTAGAGGCTTTTATTCTCGTTAATCTTCTAATATTTTTTTTTATATCATAAAATCCAGGAAAAAAATCAATCCAAAGATTTTCTTTAAGATTATTAATGGCTTCTATAACAACAGAAGAGATATTGTTGGGATTGTATCGTGATTTAGCTTTGTAACCTCTTTTTGACATTGATACTGCCAAAAACTGTTGTTCTGATTCGTACCAGCATGAAAAAAGTTCAAGAACAAGAAATTTTATGTGTTTAATTAATAAAATATTTTTATTAGAAACTGTGAAAAGTATCTCATCAAAAAGTGATTGAGTTTCTTCTAAAATTAGATTCTTTTGAAAATCTAATCTTCTACAAAAATTAAAATCTAATTGAATGTGCTCACTTTTCATATTAAAAACAATTAAGTGAAGGGTAAAGTGTCTGTTTTTGGTTTCTTAGCATACGAAATTTTAAGAATCTATAGCTTTCTTGTTATAGTTTATGTCTTGATTAACATTTTAATATCTTTTAATATAATTAATAGTAGTAATCGATTTATTAATATGATCGTGAATTCGATGTATTTGCTAATTGAACCTATACTTAGAAAAATTAGATCTGTATTACCGAATTTAGGAAGCATTGATATATCACCAATAATTTTACTAATATTAATACGAACAGTTCAATATGCAATTTTAAAATACAGCTTATAATTTATGAATGATTGTATAATATTAGACGGAAAGAAATTCGCAGAAGAGATTAGATCAAAGATAAAAAATTTTGGTCAACAGTTTATTAAGGAAACTGGAGTTACCCCAGGACTGGCCGTAGTCGTGGTGGGAGAACATCCTGCAAGTAAGGTTTACGTTAGAAATAAAATAAAACAAACAGAAGAAGTTGGGTTCAATTCGATAGAGCACAAACTATCTGAAAATGTTTCAGAGGAAAATTTACTTTCACTTATTGATAACTTAAATCACGATAAAAAAGTAAATGGAATTTTAGTTCAATTACCCCTACCAGAACACATTAACCCTGAGGTAATTCTTGATAAAATTAATCCTTCAAAAGATGTAGATGGTTTTCATGCAACCAATGTTGGAAAATTATGGAGTGGTTTAAGTAGTCTCGTCCCATGTACACCGTTGGGCTGTAGTCTAATGATCAAAAAATTATATAAAGATCTTTCTGGTAAAAATGCTGTAATTGTTGGAAGATCAAATATTGTGGGAAAACCAATGGCAGCTTTGCTCATTAAAATGAATGCAACAGTAACAGTTGTGCATTCTAGAACAAAAAACATTGAAGAAATTTGTAGGTCAGCTGATATTCTAGTTGCGGCCGTAGGAGTGCCTAAAATGGTGAGAGGAACGTGGATAAAAAAGGGATGCGTAGTAATTGATGTAGGTATAAATAGAATAGAAAAGAATGGAAAAAATATTTTAGTAGGAGATGTAGATTTCGAAGAAGCAATTAAAAATTCTTCTATGATTACTCCGGTACCTGGAGGAGTGGGACCAATGACTATTGCCTGCCTTTTACTAAACACTCTTAATGCCTCCAAGGTACAATATAACTTAAATGAAATTGATTTAAGTTCTATGTTTTAATAGTTTCAACCTAAGAGCGTTCAGCTTAATAAACCCATCTGCATCTTTTTGATCATATTTATTGTCTTCTTCAAAAGTTGCCATTTCATTTGAATAAAGACTATTTTTTGAACTTCTACTCAAAATTTGAACATTACCTTTGTACAAACTTACTACAACATTTCCATTTACATATTCTTGACTCTTATCAATTAGTGCTTGAAGCATTTCTCTTTCAGGAGAAAACCAAAAACCATTATAAATTAGCTCAGCATAACGTGGCATTATCTCATCTTTTAAATGTGCTGAGCCTTTATCAAGTGTTAAACTTTCTATTGCTCTTCTAGCAAATAAGAGTATTGTTCCACCTGGTGTTTCATATACTCCTCTTGATTTCATACCTATAAATCTATTCTCAACAATATCCAATCTTCCTATTCCATTTTCACCACCTAATATATTTAACTTTCTAAGTAAATCTGCTGGAGTCATTTTCTCATCATTTATTGCAACTGGATCTCCTTTTATAAAGTCAATATTTATCTTAGTTTCTATGTCTGGGGCTTTATTCGGAGAAACTGATCTTGTAAACATATCCTCATTAAAGGTTTTAGATGGATCTTCGAGTATTTTACCTTCATAAGAAGTGTGCAGAATGTTCGCATCCATTGAATACGGAGGTGTATCATACTTATCTTTTGGAACAGGAATTTTATGTTTTTGAGCATATTTCAATAAAGCATTTCTAGAATTTAAATTCCATTCTCTCCAAGGTGCGACTACTCTTATGTTTGGGTCATTCGCATAATAACCCAATTCAAATCTTATTTGGTCATTTCCTTTTCCAGTAGCACCGTGACTTACTGCATCTGCTTTCTCTTTATTGGCAATTTCAATTTGTCTTTTGGCTATAAGAGGTCTTGCTATTGATGTACCTAAAAGGTATTGGCCTTCATATAGAGCATTTGCTCTAAACATTGGAAATACATAATCTTTTACAAAAACATCACTTAGATCTTCAATATAGATTGATTTCACTCCAAGCATCCTAGCTTTTTTTCTTGCTTCATCAACTTCAACTCCTTGACCAATATCAGCAGTAAATGTAATAACTTCGCAGTTAAATTTTTCTTGTAACCACTTAAGAATTATTAAAGTATCAAGGCCTCCAGAAAAAGCCAAAACGATCTTTTTATATTCTTTTCTCATAATTTAAATAATATTTACTTTTTTTGACACGCTTCGTTTATTTTTTGGTAGGCCCTACTAAAACCCAAAAGCGAATAAGTATCTTTAGTTATCGTTCCTCTAGATGAAGTGCCAATCACCTCCATTTTCAAAGAAGTTTTCATAGCATTTATTACTTTTAAATCATCTCTAACGCTAAAACTCCAAGCACGTGATCCTGAAGTAAAAAGTTGAATTTTCAAATCTCCAATTTGGACATCTGGATTACTCCCTGCTTTATAATTGTAACCAGCTACGATACTAAATTCATCCCATTTATCTTGACCAGGTAAATGTGTAACCATGGCAAAAATATCTCCACGTTTTTTATAATTGCCTTCGTCTTTTTTTGGCCTTGAAACAATCATACATGCTTTATTTTTCGACTCACCCTCAGAATAGGCTTTCCAATCTTTACTGGAAAGAATTTCTCTAGTGTTTAGTTTATCGAAATCCAAAATGTATGTGAAAGAAAGAAAAAAATAAAATATAATAGATGAGTGAGTTTTAAGTTTCATTTTTTTTTAATTACATAAAAAAAATTAAATTGCAAGAATTGTTAGAGTATAATGAATTTTTTTTTTAATAATCAGAATAAACCCGTATTTTTAATTTTAGCCTCTTGTTTCCTCTTTTCTATTTTAGCAGCCTTAATTAAGTATTTAAATTTTTTTTTACATCCTTTTGAGCAAGCATTTTTTAGAAATATACTCAGTATTATTCTCATCATGCCTTTATTTTTTTTTTTAAAAGAAAACCCTTTTAATACCAAAAAAAAAAAAATTCTTTTCTTAAGAAGTATTTTTGGAGCTCTTACGATGATTCTTCTTTTCTGGTCTTATACTTTGATTCCACTTTCGCAGGTTATGGCTATAAGTTTTAGTACACCATTGTTTATTTTTTTAGGTGGAATAGTTTTTTTTAAAGAAAAAATAGATCGATTCAATATTTTTATTATGTTTTGTGGGTTTGCTTTTACAATTTTAATTATTCGTCCTGATCTCTCAATAAAATTTGGAACAATAATGGCATTATTGGCTGCAATTAGCCATGCAATAACTGGTTTAATTGTAAAAGATCTAACAAAAACAGAATCAGTTTTTTGTATTATGTTTTACATGGTTGTTTTTATGAGCCCATTAACATTTATCCCGTCAATTTTTGTTTGGGTAATTCCATCTGAGATCCAAATTTGGATAACCCTTTTTTTACTGGCTTTAGTTGGCACTCTAGGAAATTTTTGTTGGACTAAAGCTTTAAGTTTGGCGCCAACAACAAGAATTATGCCTTTTGAATTCTCTAAACTTATATTCGCTTCAATTATTGGAATAATATTTTTCAATGAAAATTTAGATATTGTCACAATCCTTGGAGGTCTTGGAATTATTATTTGTAACCTTCTTATTTCAAAAAGAATTAATGAAAATGGTTTTTAAACAACAATTCTATCAAGTTCTTAGTTGTTTTTTTTTTTCAACTTTAGGTATGCAAATTAAACTCTTATCAGAAATAATAACCATAGAAACGATTGTTTTTTTTAGGTCACTATTTGGATCATTAATTTTAGTTTTAATCATCTTTTTTAGATATTCTAAATATAAATTGAATCTTTTTAAAACTAAAGATTTTCTTGTTCAATTTCTTAGAGCCGTTTTTGGAACATTTGGAATGTTTTTTGGTTATAAATCACTGACCTTAATACCATTAGCTCAAGCCTCAACAATAAGCTATATAAAAGTATTTTTTGTAGCATTTCTTGCGTATATTTTTCTTAAAGAAAAAATTAAATTTAAGGTGTTTGTTTGTTCAGTTATTGGAATCTTTGGAATTTTTGTTATTAATAATCCTGAACATTTTATGAGTTTCAAGGGAAATTTGTATGCAACTATTTCAGCTTTATTTGTTGCAGCCGGAATAATTTCAGTATCATTCCTCTCTAAAAAAAATGCCCCAACAACAATTTTATTTTACCACTCGTTCTTTGCCTCCATAATCAGTTACGTAATCTTTTTCAATGAAATACAGCTTTTAAGCAATATGTATTTATTACAATCTTTAATTTTAATAACACTTACCGCTTTATTAGGTCAATATTTTAATGCATTAAGTTACAAGAACGCCCAAGCTAACATTATAGTATTATTTGGATATAGTAGAATATTATTTTCGTTCATCTTAGGTTTCTTTTTTTTGAATGAACAATTAGGACTTAATTTTTTTTTAGGGTTTATTTTAATCTTACTTTCAACGGGATTTGTAAGTTTTTTTTCAAGAAAAAATTAGTTGGTTATGGGCATGGATAAGGATGCTCATTATGAATAGTTTCTATTTCTTCCATTATTTCTTCTTTAAGATTTATTTTTATTGATTGAATATTCTCTTTGAGTTGATCAATAGTTGTCGCACCAATAATATTGCTTGTTAAAAAAGGACGTGAATTTACATAAGCTAAAGCCATTTGGGTAGGCGTGAGATCATAATGTATTGCTAACTGATTAAATTTTTCGGCATATTCTATACCTTTTAATTTGGTATATCTTGTATAAATATTTTCATAAATTGTAAGTCTTGCTTTTTTTGGTTTTTTCCCACCATCGTATTTTCCAGTCAACATTCCGAATGCAAGAGGTGAATAAGCTAAAAGACCACAATTTTCTCTTACAGAAATCTCTGCCATTCCAACTTCATAACTCCTATTTAGTAATGAGTATGGGTTTTGCACTGAGACAACTCTTGGAAGATTATATTTCTCTGCTAAATTTAAAAACTTCATCAATCCCCATGGGGTTTCGTTTGACAGACCAACATATCTAATTTTTCCTTGTTTAACCAGATCATTTAAACATTCAAGTTGATATTTCAATTCGATGAAGTCGTCTTCATCTTGATGCACATATCCAAGTTTGCCAAAAAAGTTAGCTTTCCTGTCAGGCCAATGAATTTGGTAAAGATCAATATAATCTGTATTTAATCTTTTCAAACTTCCATCAATTGCTTTTGCAATTTGTTCTTTATTAATTCTTGTTTCCTTACCTCTAAACCATTTCATACCAGACCTTCCAACAACCTTGGTTGCAAGAACAACTTTCTGTCTATTATTCCTTTCTTTGAACCAATTTCCTATTATTATCTCTGTACTTCCAAATGTTTCCTTTTTAGGGGGGACAGAATAAAGTTCAGCAGTATCAAAAAAGTTTACCCCATAATCAAGCGCACAATCCATTTGTTCAAACCCTTCTTTTTCAGAATTCTGTTCACCCCAAGTCATTGTGCCGAGGCATATTCGACTGACCTTAATATCTGTATTTCCTAAATTATTATATATCATTTTGTATTAAAATTTATGAATTTAAATATTGAAATCATTAAAATGTAACATATTTACACTTTTATAGTTAGTATTTTTATTGTATAATATGCTAAATAACAAACAA
>MDTG01154274.1_pt1 | contig 17444 bp, 14 predicted proteins | sample 811421 | NCBI WGS metagenome assembly MDTG01 (sample SAMN05326645, study PRJNA326480) | marine metagenome | isolation source: seawater | place: Pacific Ocean: South East | collected 2011
ATTGAGGCAAAAATAAATATACCTGCATCAGCTGAAAAACAAGAGCTTTGCCAGGAAATTTATCAAAAGATGACTAACGAACATTTTTTTAATGATAAGGACTTGAGTTCCATTAATGCTGAGATATTTGATGCATTAGTAGACCAACTTGATTCAAAGAAAATATATTTCACAGAAAATGAAATGGCCACATTTAAAAGGAAATTTTCTCGATTTGATGATCCAACTAACTATCAAAAAAACTACTCAAAATCCTCTCTTTGTTCTATAGATTTAAAGTCTGAATTTGCATTAATAAATCTGTACTTTAACCGGTTAATTGAGGCAACTTACTATCAACTCAAAGAAGTTTCTAGAAAGAATTTTGACTTTACTAAAGAAGAAATTATCTTAATTGATGATGATCAAAAAAAATGGAAGAAGAGCAAATTTGAGCTCAAGAAAGTATGGAGAAAACTTGCAAAAAATGATGTTTTAACATCCATGCTTGCCGATAAAGAATTAGACGAAGCAACAGAAATTATTGAAAAAAGATATAAAAATAGACTCCGTAGAGTCTCTCAAAGAAATGAGGAAGATATCTTTTCAATTGCTATGAACAATTTGACATCTTTTTTTGATCCCCATTCTTCATACTTCTCTCCAAAATCAGCTGAAGACTTTGAAATGACAATGAGTCTTAAACTAGAGGGAATTGGAGCCTTGTTAACAACAGAAGATGATTATCCAATCATAGTAAGTGTTGTGCCTGGAGGTCCAGCAGAAAAAACGGGGAAAATTAATCCAGACGACAAAATAGTAAAGATATCTCAAGTTGGAGAGTCTAATTCAACTCCAACCGATGTAGTGGGATGGAGAATAGATGAAGTGGTTAAATTAATTCGAGGTAAAGCTGGCACCAAAGTTGAGTTAGAGCTTATCCCTGGAAAAACAGAGGATTTTAGTGAGAGAAAATTTGTAACAATTACAAGAGAAGAAGTGAAACTGGAGGAACAAGCAGCAAAATCTAGAATAATTGAAATCAAAAGAAATTTGCAAACTATTAAAATTGGCATAATAGATTTGCCTGCCTTTTACTTCGATTTTAATGCATGGCGAAATAGAGACCCTAATTTTAGAAGTAGCTCAAAAGATGTTGAAAGCATACTTAGAAAATTCAATGATCAAAGTGTTGAGGCTGTATTGATTGATCTCCGTGGTAATTCTGGTGGATCGCTTTTTGAGGCAAATAAATTAACTGGATTATTTGTATCCTCTGGAGCAACATTGCAAGTGAAAGAGAGTGATGGCAGTTTAAGGTCATGGGGAGATCCCAGAGCTAAGCAAGTTTGGAAAAAGCCAATGGCAGTTATGGTTGACAGATATTCAGCTTCAGCATCAGAAATTTTTGCAGGAGCTATTCAAGATTATCAAAGAGGCATAATAATTGGGCAAAAGACATTTGGAAAAGGTACTGTTCAAAAATTAGATGATCTGAGCTCGGGACAAATTAAAATCACTGAGTCAAAGTTCTATAGAATTACTGGAGCTGGGATGCAAACTAAAGGGATTAATCCCGATATTACATTACCAACCACCTTGGATATTGAAGAAATTGGTGAAAGCTCCTATGAAACTGCCCTTCCGTGGGATGAAATTAAACCAATACGTTTCCAAAAATTTTCCATGGAGTCTTATTTAATATCTCAATTAAATGATGAGCATTTAAAAAGGGTTGCTCAAAATCCTAATTTGCAATATATCCTTGATCTAAGGCAAAGATATGAAATTCAGAAAAATAAAAAAGTAATTTCTTTAAACCTAATTAACAGAAAACTTGAGAAAAAGGAAAGGCAATCATGGGCCTTAGATACAGAAAATAAAAGGCGTGCATCACTTAGTTTAGACATTTTTAGTTCTTATGAAGCTATGAAAGATTTCAAAGACTCCGAAAAAACCGATAATGATATAAAAAACATAGAGATAGATATTGAGAATGATTATTTATTGAATGAGGGTACTGAAATACTTATAGACTATACAATATTTAATAAAAATACTTATCTTTCCAAAGCGGCATAAATATGAAAATTGTATCTTTTAACATAAATAGTATAAGAGCTAGACCTCATCAAATAATTCATCTAAGAGATACCATTGATCCAGATGTAATTGGAATTCAAGAGACCAAAGTAAATGATCCAGAGTTTCCAATTGATGTGATAAAAGAAATTGGATACCATGCTGAATTTTGGGGTCAAAAGGGGCACTATGGAGTGGCTATACTCAGCAAAAGAAAGCCTATGAATGTACAAAAAGGTTTTCTTGGAGACGCTGAAGATGACCAAAAAAGATTTATTGAAGCAACCTTTAAATGGAAAAATCAAAGCATCATAATAATGAACGGATATTTTCCACAAGGAGAAAATAGAGCGCATGAAACTAAATTTCCAAAAAAAATAAAATTCTATGATGACCTTGAAAAGCACATAAAAAAAATTCAGAAAAAAGAGAATAACATCATTGTAATGGGTGATTTTAATGTTGCTCCAACCGGTCTGGACATAGGTATCGGGGAGCAAAATATAAAGAGATGGCTCCGTGATGGTAAAACTGCTTTCCTGCCGGAAGAGATTGAAATGTGGAATAAGATCAAAAATTTAGGATTTGTTGATTCCTGGAGAGAACAAAATCCTGAGGAAGGATCAATCTATTCTTGGTTTGATTATCGATCTAGAATGTTTGAAGATAATCCTAAGCGTGGATTGAGAATTGATCATATACTAGTATCGCAAAACCTTTCTAAATTTATTGATGATACAGGTATAGATTACTCGGCACGGTCAATGGAAAAACCATCTGATCATTGTCCTGTATGGATTAAGCTGGGTTAGATTCTATATTCCTTATTTACCTCCTCGACCTAAAAAAATTTTTTAATAACTTAGTTGATCTCTCTGCCATATGACCACCGCTATATTTAACTGAATGATTTAAATCTTTTCTATCAAGGAATCTATCTATAGATTGGACTGCGCCAGTTTTAGGCTCTAAAGCTCCAAAGAATAAAGAATGAACTCTTGCATCAATAATTGCTTTTGCACACATATGGCATGGTTCAAGAGATACATATATTTGACATTCATTTAATCTATAATTACCTAAAGTATTACTTGCATCATTAATTGCATTTATCTCTGCATGACTGGTAACAGAATTATGCTTCCTAACTTGATTATGGCCTTTACCAATAATTTTATTATTGAGCACTACAACAGCTCCAACTGGAACTTCATCATTCTTAAAAGCTATGTTTGCTAGATTTAAAGACTCTTGCATAAAAATACTGTTATATTTTTCTGACATTAGAGTGCGATTAAAGCATTTTAATTACAAAAATTTTGCCCAGTCTTGAATAGACCTTCTCTCTGACTTTAAATTATTAATTACAGACTTATCGTCTTTATACCCCATACACATTCCGCAAAATAAGATTTCTTCTTCATCAGCATTTACAAATTTTGATACGCTTTCATGTTTTATTGACCAAGCTTCTTGGGCACAAGTATCTATTCCTTGTTCCTGAGCTAAAAGCATGAATGTTTGCAAGAACATGCCCAAATCTGACCACTGTGGAGGGCCCATTTGCCTATCAACAAAACAAAAAAAAGCAGCAGGCGCACCAAAAAATTCAAAGTTCTTCATGACTTGATTAACTCTAGCCTCTTTATTCTCTCTTCCAATACCAAGAAGCGAATACATCTGCTCGCCTAGCTCATACCTTGATGTCCTATAAGGCTCTTTAAGGCCATGAGGATATATATCATAAGCAGGAGTTTCTTCAGCAGTCCAATTTTTTTGAAACTCCAAAAAATCCTTCATACTTTTTTTATTAATTACGTATATCCTCCATGGCTGAAGATTTCCCCCGCTAGGGGACCTTGAAGATTTGATTAAAAGATCTCTAATTAGAGCAGAATCTAGCGGCTTATTTTTAAACGCTCTGATCGACGACCTCGATAAAACAGCTTCAGAAACATTCATACGATAAAAATAATTTATTTTTTTTAATTATACTGATATTAATTAAAACAAACATCTAGGAATTAAAAACTATATCCTAAAGATCTTATCTGAGATACTTAAAATAAATAAATTCAAATACTTTATTCTAAGAGCATAAATTTTTTTAAGTAATTTAAAAAAAATCCTAAAATATTTAAATTTAGATATATACAGTAGTTCGATATTTGCTATTAAATTTTCATACTTAGTTTCCATAGAAATGGATAGATTTGTGGACAAAATTAAATTTTGGAAACGCATTAAATCTTTAAAAAAGAACTGGACAAGGTATTCCTCAAAAAATCTCTCAGTTATAAATGTAAAGTCTTTTTTTTCGATATTTTTTACATATAGAAAATGTCTAATGAGAATTATACATAGAGGATCCCTAGTTGATTGACTAGAAAATTGTTGATCTAGTTTGAAGAAATCACATTTTTTCTTTTTTAATAAATCTAATAAATTTTTATATCTGTCAGATTTTTGAGATTCAAGGAATTCAATGATGTACGTTTTATAACCATAAATATAAAGCCATAAATAAATGTCTATCATTGAGTTATTATCTTTTTTGCTTCTATCAAGCTCAGATAAGTCTCTAGCTGTTTTAAAAAATATATGTTCGTCGCAATTCAAGTGAATATCTCGAATTTTTTTTCTTGAGTTTAAGTTCAGCTTTCCAATTTTAATATTCAACTGATTTAATGATGGAGCATTTGAAAAAATTTCAATATCATCTGTCAAAAAATTTTCTTTTTTATACGAGTAAAGAATAATTTTTTTATCGATATCATCACAAATCACATCAAGAGAAATTTGAGATTCATTTGAAGCAACGATAATTTGTGATTCAAATATCACTTTTTTAATTGAGGTTTGTGATGGCAGTAAAGAAAATATGAGTTCTTTATTTTCAAAAAATGAATTAAAACTTGTTAAATCCTCATGAGGATGAAGTTTGACTAATGCTGAATACTCAGGGAACGCTTTATTGACCCAAGAAATAATTTTATATCTAGATTCATATGTTTCATTAGAAACTAAAGTAATTTCAGATGGAGCGGAAAAAGCTATTAAGATTTTCTTCTCATTATGTGAGGATTTGCTATTTTGTGAATTTTTGGACTGTTTGTTGAATAACCATCCATTTGAAATAACTTTAATATCTTCAAAAAACATATTTTTATCAATATAAACCTTCTCTGCATCTGATGCAGTGATAATCAAATCAGGTTTGAAAATAATAGAGTTTGCTGCGCCATTATGGACAGTAAATTGATGATTATCTTGAATTAAAACAATCTTTTTTCCTGCCAGTTTAATTTTTTTAATGAACTGAACCATTGATAAAGTTGGAGAAAATGAAAAAAATATACATAAATTACAGTCTTCAAATTCTTCTATATCTATTTCTTCAAAATTATTAAGATGTTTTATAAACTTTTCATTAAAGTCATTTTGAAGAGATTGAAGTTTTAATTTGTTCGCGTGAAGATTAATGATCTCAGCATTTAAAATTACTTTTTCTTTCAATAAAATACTTTTCTCTAGATGATGCAGAGCCTGGGATATTATTACTGCTTTTTTTAAATATTTGTTATTTTGAATATTCATTTCAACCAATAAAGATCATTAAACAACATTAATCTCCCTAAAGGTAGTAAATACTTAATGGATAAAAAACTTAGACATTTCTTCATCTTTTAAATTAAAGTAGACCTATGAATAATAGCTATAAATATTTCTCGAGATATAGGTTCTCAAAAATTCCAAGAAGTATTATCAATAGAGTCAATCATTTTTATGCTAGAAAGAATTTGAAAAGAGGTGCTCCTCAAGTAGCTGTATTTGCTTTTGACCATATTGGTCTTGATATAAATAATTATGGCATATATGAAGAGGATATCCTCGATGCCATTACATCTTTTTTATCAGATTCTCTTGGCACATTTAAATATGAAACTATATTAGATATTGGAGCCAATATTGGAAATCACTCATTATACTTTCAGAAAGTCTCAAAAAAAATTTATGCTTTTGAACCAAACCCAAAAACATTTGAATTATTGAAATTTAATACAAGAAATCATGAAGATATTCATCTTTATAATCTAGGACTTTCAAATGTTACAGGTCAAGAAAATTTAAACGAGCTACCCGCGAATATTGGCGCGTCTTACATAAATCCATCAAATAATTTAAAAGATAATCTAATCCATAAAATTAATATCTCAAAGTTGGATGATCTCAACGAACTTAATCAAGAAAAAATATCAATTCTTAAAATTGATGTTGAGGGTTATGAATGGGAAGTAATAGATGGCGGAAGAAATCTCATTAATAAAAATAAGCCTATTATTATTTTTGAGCACAATACTGAGCCAAAAGTTGATAAAGCTCTCGATTTAGAGCAGTTTCTTAAAGAGGAAGAATATGAACTATTTAAAATTTTTAAAAATTTTGATTATCTATCAAATTTTTTTTTAAAAGCCCTAGGAGCATTGATGAGATTGTTTTTAGGAGATAAATTAGTAATATCAAAAATTGACAGTTTGCCTACAAAGAAATACTCAAGCTTTCCATTGATAATAGCTATTCCTAAAAAATGATCTTTATCTATTTAACAATTTGAATCAAAGCCTGCTCCGAAGCAAATGCAATATATTTGTAATTTATTGAATTCTCACTACAAAATTCTTGCCAAGCTAGATATTCTCCATTTTGCCAATTAGGGTATGCAAAATACTCATCAAAAAGAATAAATAATCCTGGCTTAAAGAAATCTTTAGTGTGTGTTAATACACTTTTTGCAGATTCATAAGTGTCGGAGTCAACATGAATAAGAGCTAAATCTAAATCATTTTGTTTTGAAAAGAATTTTGGCAATGATTCTTCAAACCAGCCAGAAATTAATTCTACATTTTCCAAAACTTTTGGTAATTTAGAATTTAAATTAAATGTTCCTTTTGCAGCATGATGGCCCATCCAATCATTAGGAAGACCTTGGAAAGAATCAAAACCATAAAATTTCTTGTTTGGAAGTTTCGAGGAGAAATAATTCAAAGAGCCGCCATCGTAACAACCAAACTCTAAAATAACTTTTTGATTTTCAAATTCAATCTTTGAAATTAAATAATCCCATAGATTATTAGCGCTGTTAAATATCAATACCTCAGATATGTATTTTTTTACATATTCTGCAGATTCATCAATGGCTTGATTCCACAATATACTATGAATGGTTTTATCTCTAATGGATTTTTCTTGTCGTATTGAGATCAATACAAACTTTAAAGGGTTTATAATGAGTATGTGTAAAAGATTTTTTATTATTGATTTCATATCATATGCTGTTTATTTAAATTTAAAAAAATCTAGCTTTAAAAATTACCATCAAGCTCTTAAAACCATCAGAGATAGCTCGAATTTTCTTTCCATCAGTTTTAGACCTTGGTGAATAAGAAATAGGCACTTCTGAAACATTTGAGCCGGTTTTTAAAATTTTGCAGACTATCTCAAAGTCTAAAGCAAATCCGCTATTCTCAAGAATTATATTATCAAGTATATTTTTTTTCATAACTTTAATAGCTGTTGCAGCATCAGAAATATTACTACGGAATAGAATATTAATGGTTTGCGTTAAAAAAACATTGCCAAGGTAATAAGTATAATAAAGGTATATTTTTTGATTTATTCGGCGACTTCCCAGAACCAATGATGCATTTAGGGAATCAAAAGAATTTAAAATATTAACCAAATCTTTAGAACTATATTCAAAGTCTAAATCAAAAATTGCTATTAAGTCACCACTTGAAAGCTTTATACCTTTTTGAACTGATCCCCCCTTGCCAATGTTTTTTTTATTAAAAATTATTTGAACATTTTTATGAATAAAATTTCTCAGAAAAATCTCAGTTCCATCATTTGAACAGTTATCAATTACCAGTACTTCATATTCATAAGAACAAGATTTTAAATCCTCTAACAATTTATTAAGAGCGCTCTCAATGAAAGATATTTCATTATATACGGGACATAATATTGAAATCATTTCTTTTCAGGTACCTCGAACTTAGATAAATATTTTTTTGCTATAGCTGATATTAAAATAATTAGGATAACTATGGAGATGAATGAATATATGTCACTTTGAATTATTGCTTCTGAGAAGAAATAAAAAATCATAATCCATATTGATGTCATAAATAAGTTTATAACAAAATAGATTACAAAATTTGATGCTATTGAGATGCATATGAAATTTTGAACAATATAGGGCAATGAAATCATTCGTATAATAATTTGAGTCCATACAGAAGATCTTGGATCAATCGATTCTCTTAATAAAAAAATTGATGGATAAAATTTTTGGATGATTACCGAATAGTAGTTTACAGATAAACTATATTGAAGGATAGAGGATGATATTAAAATTAAGATACAAAGTATTAAAGCTAGTGGAGTATCAAATGAAGCAAATGTAAATAAGATAATTACTGCTGCAGGAAAAAATAAATTCAATAATAAAATGCATAATATGCAATATAGAAGCGGGTTGCTGTTTAAAAATACAAAAATATTTTCAAGTAAGTTAATGAAAGTCATTTTCTAATATTTTGTTTAGGCCTTCTCGCAAAGAAATCTTAGGCCTCCATGAAGATAAATTAAAAAAGGATTGAACTTTATCAGAAGTTTGGAAATTATATTCAACAAAATTAACATTTTGATAATTTATTTCAATTTTTGAATTAGTCAGCTTCAAAATTTCATCAACGATTTCTTTAATTGAGAATTTAGCCTTACTAGAAATATAAAGGTCAGTTCTAAATGAATTATATGAATTGATGATTTCACCCACAGCTTCTAAAAAGTCATCAATATAAATAAAATGTCGTTGTAAATCTTTAGATGAGTTCAAAATAGCAGTTTCATTTCGGGCGCATTGCTCAAATACATATGGTATTAGTCTAGGAGGACGCATTCCAGGGCCAAAAACTGGTTCTAAGAATAAATTTAATGCTTTTAGTTCCAAACGATTTGAAAAGTAATCTAGCTGTGAAGAAAATAGATTTTTTGAATTTGCGTAGGGACTTGATTCTGGATCAAGAGTTGTTGCTAAATTAATGAAGTATTTTATTTTATTATCACTACAAAAATTGAGCAGCTTTAAGCTATGTAGAAAATTTACGCTATAAAAATCCAATATTTTCGAGTCGGGAGACTCCACTGATGAACTATTTAGAAAGAAAGCTTTTTCTCTGTCTATTTTTATATCATTAATATTAATTTCATTTTTTGATATGCCAAAGTCTTGACTGTAAAGAAAAACTTTAAATTCTCTTGACAGACCATACACCTCATATCTTATATCGCTAAAAAAATTAGCCAAATGCTTACCTAAGAAGCCATTTATGCCAGAAATAAAAATTTGCTTCATTACTCGATTTTATATTTATGAACCTATAAATCTTTCGAAGTACTCTATTTGCCTATGAGTTTCTTTTAATTTTTTTGCTTTGTTAATGTTTTGAATGTGCCATTGGGATATTAGGTCCAAAGTTTCATCTATTTTTAGATAAGGTTTCCAATTCAATAAATCTAAAGATTTCTTACAATCTAGTTTTAGATAGCTTGATTCACTCATACCTTTTGCCTGCATTGGGTCCATAATAATTTCAACAGAATTATTAAATTTTTTATTTAGAGAAAGAACAAGATTTTCAACTGTGATCTCATTTTCAGAAAAAGGACCGAAATTCCAAGCGCCGCAAAAATTCATATCATTATAGATTTTTTCAGCTAGGATCAAATAACCATTAAGCGGCTCTAGAACAAATTGCCATGGACGAATTGCCTTTGGATATCTTAGTAAAAGGGGAATGTTGCTAGTAAGTGACTTGAAAAAATCTGGAATTATCCTGTCATCACTAAAATCTCCCCCTCCAATAACATTTCCAGCTCTAGCAGAAGCTAAAGGTAATTTTGAGTCCTTAAAAAATGAATTAAAATAAGAATAAGTAACTAATTCTGCACTACTCTTTGAACTTGAATATGGATCTTTTCCCATTAAGGGATCCATTTCAGAAAACGGAATTCCAAGCTCATCATTTTGATAACATTTATCTGAAGTAATAATAATTGTTGCATGATGGTACTTAAGAGACCTAGAGATTTCCAAAATATTTACAGTGCCCATAATATTTACATCAAATGTTTCTCTAGGATTTAAATAAGAATCTCTTACCAAAGGTTGAGCGGCTAAGTGAAAAATAATGTCAGGCTTGAAAGAGCTTATTGCTTCATTTAATAAATCGAAATCCCTTACATCACCCTCAATTGATGAAATTTCATTTAAAAACTCATCCTCATCTAATGGAGTATTTGAAAAGCCACAAATAATACTATTTTTTTTTAGTAACCAATGCGTTAGCCACTTTCCTTTGAAGCCCGAATGACCAGTAATAAAAATTTTCTTTTTTTTCCAAAATAATGAGTTCATTTGGTCAATTTCCATGGAGCATTATTTGAATTCCAGATTTCATTTAAATAGTTTTTATCACGTAAAGTGTCCATTGCGTACCAAAAACCTCCATGATCAAAGGCCATTAACTCCCCATCAGCTGCAAGCATTTCTAAAGGCTCTTGTTCAAAAATTGTGTTATCGTCAACCAAGTATTTAATTACTTCTCTATTTAAAACAAAAAAACCACCGTTAATTTTAGCGCCATCACCTTTTGGTTTTTCATGGAAATTCTCAATTTTGTTGTCATTAATTTTTAAAGCTCCAAATCTTCCTGGTGCATATACAGCAGTAAGAGTAGCTAACTTCTTATGATATTTATGAAATTCAACTAATTTATTAATATCAACATCTGATAATCCATCGCCGTATGTAAAAAGAAAGATGTCGTCGTCAATTGCTTCAATAACTCTTTTTAATCGACCGCCAGTCATGGTTTCTAAACCAGTATCAAGAACTCTTACCTTCCAATTAAAATGAGACTGTTTATTAAGAATATTAAAATTTCCATCAGACAGATTAAATTCAATGTCAGCATTTTTTAAATAAAAATTTCTAAAATACTCTTGAATAAGCTCAGCTTTATAGCCTCCACAAATTATAAAATCGTTAAAACCATAATGAGCATATATTTTCATTATGTGAAGAAGTATCGGATCAGATCCAATCTCAACCATAGGTTTTGGTTTTAAAACAGTTTCTTCTGATAACCTAGAGCCAAGCCCGCCGGCTAAAATTACGACTTTCATGGAGATATTATAAGGGTTAAATTGAATAAAAAAAAAAATAATGGTTGAACCTATAAAGTTTATTTTATAATTCGTAAAAACCTTTAGCATTGGTATAAATTCGTGTTTTTAAAAAAATTTTATAAAAATAGCAGAGTTATTTTTTTTGTATGTTCTGCATTTTATTTTTTCTTTTGGTTAAAATTTTCAGGTACTTTAGATCCAATTAAGCCCGATAGTATTGGATACTTAAATTTTTTTGATGGTGAGGCTCCTCACAGGATATCAGGATATCCAATGTTTCTTCTATTTCTTAAGAATTTAAATTTTTCGATTGCTCAAATTGCATATTTGCAGCTTGGAATATTTGCCATTGCAATTAGTTTTTTTATCAACTACTTAGTAAAAATTGGAGTTAATAAATTAGTAATTATTATTTTTTATATTGGTGTGATTGGAAACCCATTTTTAAATAAATTTCATTTCTTGATTTTGACAGAAAGTCTTACATTTTCACTTCTGATTTTTTTTATTATTTGCGTAATTTCGCTTCGTAAAGAAATTACATCAAAAAAAATGATATTACTTGGGATTGTCTGTGGTCTTTTGGCCATACTTAAACCAGTTAGCATAATTTTTACAATCATTGGATTATTATTTTTAATTTTTTTTCAATTCAAATCACATAATTTTTTTCAAAAAATACTCATAAATATATTTCTTATTGCTCTGCCAATAATTGCCATTCTTTTTTTTGAAAATCTTGTATTCCATAGTCAATATGAACAACGAAAATCTCAATTAACGCAACACTTATATGGTAAAGCAATTATGATGACAACTTTCAAAGAATATAAAGTTGTTTATGATAAATCTCCGGAATCAAAAATGTTGGAATTGCTTGATACTGAATATAATGAAGACCAAAAATATTTAGAATCTTTAAAAAGCCTCCAAGAAAAAATAGCAATTTTCACTCTTTTAGAAAATGATGCATACAAACATCCCGCACTAGAGGAGGAAATAAGTCTAATTTCAATGAATGAAGGTCTCGAAATTGAAGACTTAAAAAAATCTATTTTTTTTAAAGGGCTTAGAAATAATCCTATGATATTTATAAAGATGACTCTTAGGCATTATTTTGCTTTTTTTAATATAAAACCCTCAGCAAATTTCTATAATGAATTTGGTGGACCAAAGCATCTTACAAATAATTCAATTCAGTTTTCATCATCAACATCACAAAAAGCAATACACAACTTGTTTCTAATTTTTGGTCTTTGCTTCTTCATATTTTCAGCATATTTGGTTTTTAATATGCTTCGTCATGCATTCCATAACAATTTATATAGCATGCTTAAAGAAAATAATTCATTTTTTATATGTGTACTGTTTTTTGTTGTTGCTCATTCTATCCATATTTCACATGCATTATTTGGAGTTTTTGTTCCAAGATATCTTATGCTGAGTTATCCATATATACTTTTTTTTGAGCTAATAATGATAGAAAAGATTTTTGGTTATATAAAATCTAAATATATAGCAAACTAGTAGCACTTTTTATGTTTCTGAGTTTTAGGAATAACTCATGCAGTTACTTATCCCTCTTATTGAATTCCAGTTTTGTAAAAATTTTAAATAAGCCCACTAATTAGTTCATTTTGCTCCTAATCAATGAGTATTACCCTCTGAAATTCATTGTCTATAGGGTTTTCAAAAAAGTTTGTATTAACTTTGTATAAGAGATATTTCATTTTGCATCCATTCTTGTATGAATATACCTACAAACTAGGTGTTTCATACAAAGTTTGAATCAAAAAATTATACAATTTTTTGATGCGATGAAAAGTTAGGCCTGAAACAGAAAGTTGTGGCTCCTTGTGTCGTATTTATGCTTAATTAAATTTTGGTCAATTTAAAATTTCGTTCGTTATGCCACTTGTTATAAAAAAATGAGTTATCTTGTTGCCATAACATTGTAGTGTGTTCCTGTCCCATCTTTTTCAAAATTATTAAACCCATATTCTGACAAAATCTTTTCTAGAGGAATCGGACTCATCCATCTCTCATCTACCTCATAAAAAATATTAGTTATTGAGTTTGCAAAGTCACATTTTAATAACTCTCTTATGACAGTAAGTTCAAATCCCTCAACGTCAATTTTTACTATGTAATCATTATGTGTATGATCAATTAAATTATTTAGTTTTGTTTTATTTATACTATTTATGCTAATTATTTGAGAATGTTTATTTTCGTTAGATACTGCTAGTGAAGCGATACCAGTATGATACTTATTAAAAGAAATATCTCTCTTTTCATTAGTATCGCTTATAGCAAAGTTATGTAAGTCACACTTATGCAAAATATTATTCATCAAGCAGTTTTTCTCAAGATGATTAAATGTTGATTGAATGGGCTCAAACGATATTATTTTTATACAATTTTTGCTTCTTCCTGCTATTAGTGAATACAAACCTTTATTTGCTCCTACATCAATAAAAATAAAATCTGTTGGATAATATTTCAAAAAATTACTATAGAAAAAGCCATAAGTTCCAATAAAATAATACTTAAACGTTGCATCATCATAGTCCGAGTAACACTTCACTCCATAACGAGTAGTAACTATTTTAATTTTCAAAAGACGAAATATAAAAAATTTTGAATGCCAATAAACATATGAGGTTGTATATTTAAAACCTTTTTGGTATGCGCCTTTAATCTTTTTTAAAATCTTTTTCATAATATAGATATTTTTATTTGCATATTATTCCCACTCAATAGTAGACACTATTGAAACCCTTATAGAACGGGGGATACAAAGGTGTTTTTTTGACTGTGTCAAATATGTGTCAAGCTGAAAATCCATTCAATTATCGTAACAGTTTAAATAGTTTGTATTAAGTTTGTATCAATTTTTAACTTCCCCTTTTTTTATTCATAGTTTTCTTAATTCTAAGTTTTTGTTCTGCAGAACAAATGGTTGTTACTCTACCATGTAGTTAACAATTTTAATGCTTACTCCAAATTATCTTGATTCTTTAGATAATTAAATTTCATCATCAAATTCATTTATTCCCACCCAGTAAAACACTCCTAAAAACTTTAAATTTTACTGGTTTCTTAAGTGCTCTGTAGGAATTTTTTTACTTTGTGGACATAAAAAGTATTGTAAAAAACCTGTTCAAGAAAGAATAATATTGCTAATCTGGAATTAAAAATATGGTAAATAGTTTTTCAGATATAGACCCTCTTGATACTTCTAATTTAGATCAAGGAGATGTTGATGATCTTTATAAGTCTCAGGTTAGAGGTATAGTTAAATCTTACATTGATCAATTTGATGTCTTCTCAGAGATTATTCAAAACTCCCTTGATGCTGTTGAATCAAAAGTAAAACAAAAAAGTAATTTTGAACCCAAGTTATGGATAACAATAGATCTTAAAGATCAAATGTTAACTGTTGTAGATAACGGAACGGGGTTAAAAGAAGAAGAATTTACAAAATTCCTAACTCCTTCAATCACTATGAACAAAAAAAGAGGTGTTTCAAGAGGTAACAAGGGGGTTGGGGCAACTTATCTAGCTTATGGTTTTTCTTTTCTAAAGGCTCAAACAAAAAATGATAACTCCAAAATAGCTTTTGAGTTTAAAGGAGCAAGGAGTTGGGTAGAATCTACTACTTCTGCAGTTGCAAGACCCAAAACTCAAGAAGTCACTTATAAGGTTGATGAATTAAATTCTGAAAAATCTGGTACCTCAATAACTATAGGCTTTAATCATCATGATAAGGAAGTTCCAAGAGATTTAAGTTGGATTGGACTAAAAGACCCTGAATCTTGGTATAAAGCACTTAGACTAAAGACCCCCTTGGGATATGTAAACATAGATCGTCAAAAACAAGATCTTCCTGAAGTAGAAATTAAGATAATTAGCAAGCAAGGAGTAGAAAAGACTAAAACTTTTTCAGATCCTGAATATTTTTATCTATATGAATCTCCAAATCTAAAGACTGCTGATTTAATAGATATAGATAATGAAAGGAAAAGGCAGAAAGGTACCTTTACTATCAAAAATGTTAAAGCTAAGTACAGAGACCTTGAATGCGTATATAGGCTTTGGGACTCAAAAGAAATTTTAAGTAAAAAAGGAGACTTTAAAGACATAGCTAATGATGAAGAAAATAGAAAGTTAATTAAAGAGCACGAGATCTGTGTTTTTTTTACTTTCTTTTGGAGCACAGAAGCCTGGACAACAATTAACGAAACTAATATAGGACTTCGTAAAAATTATAAAATCGTAAAAGGGGGTCTCCAATTGGCAACAGACTGGATGCCTACAGGTAGACAAAGCCCAATACCTATAACTAGAAATTTACACTATCAAGAACAAGCTCATGTACTTGTTCACTTTAGGGACGGTCAACCTGACTTAGGTAGAAAAACATTTTCAGATGAGCTAGAGAAATTATCTCAAGAAATTGCAAAAAGGTGCATTTATTTTTATGTAGGTGAAAAATACAAAGAACATATGAGACCTGCTTCGGGAGCGAGAAAGAGTGCAATACAAGGAGTAAATCTTTTTCAAAGTCAACAAAAAGCACTGAAGAACTTTGATGACAATCCATTAAAACTTCCTAATCAATTTGCAATGATAGCCGAGCCATCTGATGAACAAGATGTAGTAACACTATTTCATGAAATGTTAAGAAAAGATTATATTGAAGGGTACTTAATATTAACCACCAGTCAAATAGATATATATGACTGTCTTTTTAGAACTGACTTCAAAACATCGCATGTTTTTGACAAAACCAAAAATCCTTTAGGAGTAGCTTCTGGACAAACAAATTTTCCTGATCCACATGCAACACCGCTCAAGGTCATGGAGTTTAAGTATAGTCTAAACGGAATAATTGAAGACATTAGAAATCAAGAGAAAGATCCACAGGAAATAGATCTTGTTGTTTGCTGGGAATTAGGAGATAAAATCTTTGAAGATTATATAGTAAATTCTCTCTATCTCGAAGAAGAAGGAAGTTTAAGAAATTTCTATATGTCGACTCATAATGTAATTGCTAAAGACTCACAAATTAAAGATTTTGAAATTATTTGCTTAAAGGATTTGGTCTTATATTTTAGAAAGAAAAGGAAAGATCTGAAAAAAAGACATGAAAATCTTGTAAATCGTAACAGTTAAGTTATTGATTTTATTGGCTTTTTTATTCATTCCCACTCAATAGTTGCTGGTGGCTTACTTGAAATGTCGTAAACCACCCTACTAACTCCATCCAACTCATTTACAATTCGATTTGAAACTTTAGCTAGGAAATCATATGGAAGTTTAGCCCAGGTAGCAGTCATAAAATCTACAGTTTCTACAGCCCTTATTGCTATAACATCTGCATATCTTCTCTCATCGCCAACTACACCCACAGATTTAACTGGAAGAAATGCACAAAATGCTTGGCTTACCTGATCATATAAGTTTGCTTTGATTAACTCCTCTATAAATATAGCGTCAGCGCTTTGAAGAATTAAAACTTTTTCTTTAGAAATCTCTCCGAGTATTCTCACTCCTAATCCTGGGCCAGGAAATGGATGCCGATTTAACATCTCTAATGAAAGCCCAAGTTGGGATCCCATTTTTCTAACTTCATCCTTAAACAAATCACGCAAAGGCTCAACTAAATCCATCTTCATATCTTCAGGAAGACCACCAACATTATGATGAGATTTAATTACCCGAGCTTCTTTAGACTCTGATTCAGAAGATTCAATTACATCAGGATAAATAGTGCCCTGTGCTAAAAAATTTATATCATCTTTAAATTTAGCGGCCTCATTATCAAAGATATCAATAAAGGTTCTACCAATAATTTTTCTTTTTTGTTCTGGATCTTCAATACCCTTAAGATGTCTGTAAAAGACTTTCTGAGCGTTGACAACTAATAAATTTAAATCCATTTTATTTTTAAATAAATTTTCAACATCTTGAGCTTCATTTTTTCTTAGCAACCCATTATCAACAAAAACACAAATTAAATTTTTTCCGATCGCTCTATCCAAAAGCATAGCTGTAACGGATGAATCTACACCGCCTGATAAACCAAGCAATACCTTTTTGTCTCCTACTTTTTCTTTAATCTC
>MDTG01289235.1_pt1 | contig 17443 bp, 26 predicted proteins | sample 811421 | NCBI WGS metagenome assembly MDTG01 (sample SAMN05326645, study PRJNA326480) | marine metagenome | isolation source: seawater | place: Pacific Ocean: South East | collected 2011
GCTCCAGCTATGATTCCAGCACCTAATACTCCATCTGCTCTTGTTACAAACTCGCCGTCTGCTAATTGAGCTAACATTGTATCCTCGTCTTTATCACCTACTCCTGCTCCGTCTTCAACATATCCTGTTGCTCTAACATAATTATTAGAGTCATTTTCATCATGAGTCATTTTCGATGGAAGATAATTAATACCTCCCTCATTAAATTTTTTTATTTCTGCTAATCCACCAGATTTAAGTCTTTGTTGAATCATAGAATAAGGGCCTATTTGACGATCATCCTTACCTGCTTCTTCTGGTGCATAAACTTTTTCGTATGCTTTTTCTTGCCCTGTAGTTGGATCTATATAAGTATAGGCGGGTCTTTTGTCTCTTAAATTTAAATAATTTACATTATATCCAGGCATAAAAATATCAGTCGGCTGATTATCAAATGCACCCATCGCAAAAGGTATACCTCCAGCGAGTGCTGCTATTTTAACTGGATCATATTCTTCAGTACCTTTTTTTCTAGTAAGAATATCAATGATACCTCTATCTCTGCCTTGTAATTTTTGTATTTCTTCAGAAGCAGAAACTGTACCAATGTCATCTCCTGGCAATGGATTAACTCTTGGAATTCCAGGTACTTTACCTGCTAAAGCTTGTAAAGGTCCGAATTGTGTAATGCTTGGAACAGTAGAGCCAAAACCAGCATTTCTTGCAAAACCTCCAACTTGACCTAAGTTGTATCCAGAAAAAGCACCTAAAGCTCCACCTAAAATTCTTCCTAATCCTGATGCTCCTGAATCTCTTGCTTGTCTAAATCCTTGAACTCCTCCGTATGCTGCTAATGCGTAGGGTAAAAATTGTATCACTATTAAATTCTCCTTTTAAGATCTTAAGTCTTTAATAATACCATTTTACTTAGCTGATATCAACTCATCATAAAATCTGCCGTGATATTGATGCTCACCAATATGGACAATAGAATCGTTTACATAAGCAAAGCATTTACCACCTAAGTCTCTCCATAATTTGCAAAAGGCAAAATCCTCACCATTATAGGTTTTCTCTTTAGGGTCATGTAGTGTATCAAAAAAGTTCCACATATTAGGTTTATTGACAAATTTTCCGTTAATTACTGTCTTTTGCACTATCTCTTTGTCAGGATATTTTTGTATCATTTTATCTATAACTTCTCTTTTAATTAGCATACATCCTGTAGGAGAGTCTGTTACCTCCATTACACCTTTATTTAATTTAATATCGTTTGGATCAGGGACTTTCATTGGATATGTATGTAATGATTTTCTTATATCATCTGGTGATTTGATTTTCCCTTGTTTCATTTTTTCAAAAGCCTTATCCCACATTAAAGTTTTAAGTGGGTAAGGCACAGAAATAATATCTTTGTCTGCTTTTAGCATAGCGAATATTGATTTACCTTGAAAATAAATGTCAGAATCAATAAATAACAAATGTGTTGCTTTTGAGCCTAAAAAACCAGCCACAGATAAATTTCTTCCTTGAGTTACTAATGATGATTTAATTAAATGAAAAGATACTTTAAGTTTTTTTTGAAAACACTCTTGTTGAAATTCAATTAAAGCTTGAGTATAATGTATAGAAACCTCACTATGCACTGGCGTAGCTACAAATATTTCTATATCTTTAAACTGGTCTTTATTTTCTTTCCACAACGGCTCTATCGCTTTTTCATAATCAGATTGTGTTTCTATGTTTACTTCTTGTAATGTTTGATATGTATCTTCATTAATGTATTTACTGCTTGACACTTAGGGCTCCTTTCAAAAAATTTTCCCATTCTATAGCTTTCTTATCCCAACTATAAAAATTTTTATAATATTTTTGTTGTTCATTTAAATGATTTTGTATTGTATCCGTATGCAAATACTGTCCTGCTATTTCAATCGCTCCAGCAATACTTGTGGCTAGTAGCTCAAAATTTTTAGAATAATTTACATATATAGGCCATTCAGCACAAGTTTCTGGCAGTGCTCCAAAGTTTGTAGTAATTACATGAAGACCTGCAGCAAGTGCTTCTAAAGCTGAGGCACAGAATGTTTCTTCAAATATTGAGGGATACACAAATAAATCATAATTAGACATATGCTCTAGTATATATTCATTCGGTTTATGACCTATGTAATTTACGTTTGGTAATTTTTTTGCTTGGTCAATTAAATCTTTGGTATCTTTGTTTACTCTATTTGCAAATTCAGATCCATATACTTCATTTGAACTGTATACATCAAGTGTTATATGTTGACTTCTTACATATTGCATAGCCAATAATAAAACATTTAATCCTCTCCAAGGAGTGCAATGATGTATTATTCTTATTGGATCTCCCTTTTTGTATATTTTTCTTTTAGGAAAATGAGTAGCACCATTCTTTATAACAATACATTTATCTTCAGGTATTTGAAAAAAATATCTAAACTTTTCATAGTTCCAATGTGAATTAAAAACATACCAATCATAATCATTATGTTTTGTTTTATCTCTAAAAAACCATTGGAAATTTGGTTGATCCCAAGAGTTCTTTTGCCAGAGTATATTAATTTTATTTGGATCTAACGGTACTTTACCAGGAATTGATGTGCAGATTTGAAATTTATCTAGTAAATCTTTTGAAACATATTTTTCTAATAGCTCATGTTGAAGTTCTGTTGCGCCTCTAGGTTTCATTATTCCTTTGTTTTAGCACCCATTACTCCTGCTCTAGTTACGGTGATTTCTAAGTCTTGCCTAAAATCATCTTGAGTAGTATCAGTATTGGGATCAGCAACATCAGCATCAAAGGAAGCTTTAGTATCATAAACTTTTCCTGTTCTTTTGTGTTTAATAATTTCTTTAGCTTCAGCTGGTATTCTTGGTAAATCACTCATTGTGGTCTTCCTTGTCTGTTGTACTTCTTATAACTTCTTTTTTCGGATTTTGAAAGATTTTTTTTGTGCTGTCTTATTCGTTTTTTTGGTTTTGGTCTGGGTGTAAAATGTTTAAATGTACGTTTAGCCATTTTCCTGTGATCTATCTAGCTGAGCATAAGAAATTATACCTTGTATTTCATCTGCTGTACCAGCTGTCATTTTTAAAATATCACTAGCTTCTAGTATTAGAGTGTGGTTTATAATATCTGTAGTTGAGGAAGCAGTCAAAGATTGATTGAAAATTCTAAATGTTGTTGACGCTGATGTGTCAGTAACTTGAACACTTAAATTTACAGCTCCTGTAGAACCATTATTTACTTGTACCTGTTTAATTAATATAGTTGCATCAGAGGGTGCTGTAAAAACACTCGTAGTTCCAGTAGTGCTTAAATTAATTCCTTGGTTTTTATATTGTATTGTCATGATAAAAAGAAAGTAAAAGTATCTTGTTCATTTTTTAATTCTTGTTGATATGAAGTGTTTAACTTATCTTGCATCGTTCGTAAAGACTGAGTCACCTGTCTTTGATTCTCTGCAGTGTACTGTGGCGTTGGTTCAGGTATAACAATATCTACTCTAGCCATTAAAAACTTCCCATCTCTGCAGCAGAACCACTTCCACTAAAACCAGGACCAGCATCTTTTTGACCTTGTGAAGCCATTCCAGATTGAACTCCACCACTGCCTCCACTATAAGGGTTAGGGCTTCCTTTATTTTGCAAATTAACTGTTGTGATGTCTCCTTGTTTGTCTCTATTTACATCTCTCATGATTGCTTTTTTCACTCTTTTGTTTCTCAAAACATTTGCTATTCCTGATGATACTCCTGTTAAAGCACTTACAGCAGTTAATGGTGCAAAAGGCACAGAAGAAAGACCAACCATAGAACCCAATACATTTTGTCCAATCTGACCTAAACCTAATTTGCGACTAGCAAATTTAACAGCTTGATTTTTAATAATATTTTCTGCAACTTCTTTTGGATCAATTTGCACTGGTCCCATAACAAAATTATTTTGCATATCAGAATTTATAAGAGGCGCAATACCTTGTGGTTGTAAGTTTTGTTCAAAAGACGGTGTATAATTAGAAAAGCCTTGTTGATTTTTTATATTATTAAGTTGTGCTTGAATTTGTGCTTCTATTGGATCCATCATCCCCTCATTCCATCAAGTTGTACATCAGCCCTAAAAGTACCAAACCTCCAATTTTGGTCTGTTGATGTGTTAGCTATTTTTAAACTTGCAAATCTAGCTCTTGCCCTAGTGTCCACTTTTTGTGTTGATCCGGTAACCGTAAAAGGTCCTAAAGGAGATGATACTTCTGTATCACTTGGGAAGTCTCTTAATAATATGGTTACTTGTGCGTCACCCTCTATAGTTTTAAAATCGGGTACAAATCTTCGCATACTCATAAAAAATTCACCATTAGTACCATCAGGATTTAAACTAAAATCTCCAGATTCAATAAAGGCAGGTATAGCTGTTTTATTTCCAGCAGTGTCAACTTCGTTAACACCTTTTTCGTGTTCAAAATACTTAGTTGATCCATTTATATTTGTTACACCTTGTATAGTAGGAAACGTAGGAACACCTGTAGATGTAAATTCTGTCGCGTATGGATTATCATATAAATTTGCATCTACCCAAGTCGTTCTAGATAAAGATCCAGTAACCCAAGTTCCGTCTTGGTAATTGTAACAAACATATCTGTTATTAAAATCAGAGGTTGCTTGTGGATAGTACCAACATATTTCTTCGTATAAATGATTTAGGCCAACATAAACTGATTCGCCAGCTGAATAATTTATTCCTAAGTTATTACCATTCTTTGTTGTAAATACAAAATCTTCAACTGCACAAGGTAATGATTTGACAGTTCCATCATAAACAAAGAAACCACCTGACTCACCCATCCAATAAACTATTCCATTTACATATTTTATTGCGTGTTGCCCTATACATCCACAATTAGATCCAACCTGTCTAATAGAAAATGTAAAAGGCGGTCCTACAAATTGCATTACATATGCAGCATTATCTGTCACAATGAAAGTATAATCTTTACCTTTAATTGCTCCTACTATTTTTGTACCTGAGTCTAATCTAAATGTACCAGCAGTATTAACAGAGGTTGGAGTATAATCAGTAATATCTTCTTGATCAGAAAATCTTATAAACATTTTATCTTGTGAGCCTGGCGTGCCAATAGTTGTTTCTGTTCCTAACATAATTAAGTGCCTATCACGATCTGAAACTAAAGACATAACAGATGCGGTAGGAGCATTTGATATAAGTACAGCTCTAGTATTTAATGCATTTGCATTTGAATTAATTGGGTTCCAAGAAAAAGACTGTCCATTTTTTATTGTTGCAATAAGTTGTTCACCAAAATTATCTAAAGACCATGAGGCAGGATCTACTGTTAATGTTTGAGATAATGATTCTACGCCCCATCCAGTAAATGCTTCAACTCCAGCACCACTAGAATGCGCACTTCTTGTCCCTGCTGCGGCTCTTGTGATACCTGTTAGATCGTTAGTTGATATTCCTGTGTAAGAAATAAATTCAGCCCCAACTTTTATTGTGCCAGTTGCTGGAAAATTTGCTGTTGATGTTAAGGTAATTGAAGTTCCCGATCCTCCGGTCCCCGCAGTGTCATCTAGTAGTGCTCCGTTAAGAGTGCTAAATACTTGTTGACCACCACCCCAAAGACCTGTGCCCCATCCAAATCCAAATGTTGAACCTAAAGCTCCTGGTTTTATATACGGTGTGACTGTTGCAGAACCCGATCCGTTGACCGTTGTCCCTGCTGCGCTAGCCATTGTAATAGTAAATTCATCACTACCTGGAACGGTTATTACTTGAAAAGGGTTTGTTGTGAAATTTGCTGCAGTATATCCCGCACCTGATGGAGGGGTTACTGATGAAAAAATAAATATGTCTCCCGGCTCTAGACCATGTGCTGGTTTGTTTACAGTTACTGTTGCTGAGGTATTAACAGTATCAAAAGTACATCCAGTTAAAGCTGTGCCTAGAGGTGTTATGTCAAAAAAAGCTCCCTCATAATAAACGACTAATACTTTGTTAGTTCCTATTGCAGAGTATTTTCTTCCATCTAAATCAGCCCAAATAAATTGTTCTCTTGCTGCACCTACTAAAGTGCTTTCTAATAATTGTTCCCAACCTCCAATTTTTTCTGGCAATCCATATCTAAATCTCACAAAATCACCATCAGTCCATTTACCCTCCGCACCTGTTTGGGTAAGTTGTTTATTGAAACCTGGAGCTATATTTACTTTTGTTAATGGCATACAATATTATATCATTAATTTTATTTAGTGTTAACTACCTCTATAAACCCCTTAAACACAGCGTCTGTGCAGGTATTATTTTCTATTTTAAAATTAGAATCAAATGTAAAAATTCTATTTTGCTCAGGGTAAATATCATTTAAACCAAAAAATTTAAGGTAGCCATTATTTTTATTTATAAAATAAATAGATGTTGTAGTGTTTTTTATATTTAATGGTTCTATAATTTCTTTAAATATAATTTTATTTTTAGTTGAGGCAGGTACTATATATAAAATAATAGATTCTAATTTTTCAATATCTTCCACTAGGGGTTTAACTACATGAAAAAAAGGACTTGATATTTTTTGATTAAAAAATACATGGTACATAAAAAGTTGGTTTGAATCACCATTAATTTTAAAGTGTAAATGATTTATTAAATTTTCAATCTTATTAAAATCAATATTATTTAAAAAATTATTTTGTATTCTTATCATTTTCAGTGTTTATTTCATTGCTGTCTGTACCAATAATTTTATCCTCTTCAGGCAACAAATCATTTAGTTCTACAACGATATTCATTAAATTATTTCCAAAATGTCTTAGTGAAGTGCTCGTCAAATGTAATTTTTTGTTTTTGTTTATTACATCTATTTCAACATCAGTAAAAGTAATATCGCAAGAGCCATCTTTATATTGTAAAAATTTCATTTACTTCCAGCTTGTTTTTTTCCAAAGTTTTTCTTTATATAATTTTTTTGCCCACGTAAGAAAAGAAAAATGGTTTTGCATACCATTTATATTTTCAGAAATTTTTATGCTCCAGTTATCTCTTTTAAATGGTATTATTTGAACATAGGGTGTTCCTTTTTTAATGGTAGTATTCAAAACCGGGTATTTATCTCCGTTGACACAAAAGGGAAAATTAATTTCTATTTCATGTGCATCAGTTTCAACGATCCCTGAAAATATTTCAAATCTATCATCTCTATTATTAAGTGGAGGTAAACATAAACAAGAATAACCTTTCGGTGTTTTTATTTTCCAAGGATTTAAAATTTTATAAATATCAAAATCTAAATTTTTTTTAATAAAAGGTGAGTTTTTAAGTTGGGTAAAAGAATGTGCATGTCCATGGGTATTTATATTTATGTTACCTTTTGCTTCCTGTGCCATACGAGTATTAAAAAATGTACGTCTTTCACCTTGATCGTTTTTAAAATTATGTTTAATTTCAATATCGATTGGGGTTTTTAAGAGATAACCAGACGTTAAAGTTTGTAAAAATGGCATGCATTTTTTAATTGTCATGTCATCATCTGAATTAGATAAATTTTTAAACCATGCAGGTAGATTTGTTTTTATTGGTACTGGTAAATTTTCTTCAACCTTTACATAGTCTTTAGGTGCACTAAATTCAATTATCTTAGTTAACATCAAAGATGTTATAATTTAATTTGTAGGTAATTCCAATATATTTTTATAGCTTATAGAATTGTCAGCACAATACTGTTCCCATGTCTTATCTAATGGATAACTAATTGAATCAACATCAAAATTATTACAATAATCTCTGTAACTTTGCCACTCTGAAGTTTTTGCATGTGATGGAAATTCAACTAACCACTCATCTATTGCTTTAACTAAATGACTTAAATAAACTCCCAAAATTTCTTTAGTATCTCGTTCAGAAACAGGAACAGAAGTATCATATGTTACATGATCAAACCAGGTAAAATTATTTCCATCATGTGATTCTATCATACAATTGTTATTTTTTACTTTTGCAAAATCTTCTGCACTTACTGTTACAATGTCACTAACATCACTTGAAGAATAATATTGTAAATCATCATCGCTTTGACATATTCTTTCAAGTGTAGATTGATTTTTTGCTTGATCTTTATTAAAAATAAAACTTGCCATATTAACCTTCCATTACTACTATTTTTCCAGATCCGCCAGAGCCTCCGCCCTGATAAGTACCTCCGCCATTTCCACCACTGCCTGTAGTCATGTCAAAAAAATTATCATTTGTAAAAGATCCAGAAGCACTTCCACTACTTCCACTGCTTCCGTTTCCATTTTGAGCACCATTTCCGCCATTTCCTCCAGTAACAGTTGCAGTTCCATTAGCGTGAGCTAAAGTTGAACTCCCGCCAGCACTACCAGCGTTACCCCAACCTACTCCATTGTTATAATTTCCTCCACTACCGCCAGATCCGACCGAATAAGCATATCCAGTGCTTCCTGCTACAGTAAGATTGTAGTAGCCAAAACCACCGCTTCCTCCAGTGCCTCCATTATGATAGTTGTTAACATTTCCGCCGCCGCCTCCGCCGCCCGCGCCGCCGATGAATGCGCCTAATCCAGTTGAATTTGCTTGTGTTGTTAAAGTTCCATTTCCGCTATTAGCTACTAATCTAAATAGAGTTGCTCCTCCACCTCCAGACCCAGATGAAGCTGCAGTAATTCTTCCTTGAGCATCAACAGTTATATCAGCCGTTGTATATGATGCTGCAGTAACAGAAGTGTTTGCTAGTTTGTCTGCAGTAACAGCGTCATCAGCAATCATATCAGTAGCAACTTGTACTTCACCAATAGTTCCAGCAGAGGCTGCTCCTAAAACTCTATTTGCAGTTGTAGTGTCTTGCATTTTTGCAAAAGTTACAGCATCATCAGCGATTTGTGCAGTTGCGATTGTGCCTGTTAAATTTGCTGCTGCAACAGTTCCACCCAAAGTATCTAAAGAAATTTCATTCAGGTTAGTTCCATCTGAATAAGCTGCATAAATTTTTGCTTGGTCTAAAGTAAATCCTGTTCCTGATGCAGTTTTAATTGTAAGGTTTGTTGGATTTGTTAATCCTGTTGCATCAAAAATATAAAATTTTTCGATTGAATCTGGTATTGTACAAACTGTACTTGCAGCAATTGATGCTGTCGCAAATTTAATTACTAAATTTCTAGCGTTTGATATTGCACCGTCAGACATTGCAAGAGCTAAAGTACCACCACTTGAAAGTGTTACTTGCTCAAAACCTGCAACTGCTTGTTGCACTAAATTTAAATTGGTATTTGTTTTATCTCCCCATGTACCAGCGTTTTCACCGGTAGCCATTAATTCTAATTTAAGATCACTTGAGTAAGTTGATGCCATAAAAAATTCTCCTTAATTACTTTATATTTTACATGAACTAGGCAGCTAAATCAACCTCTGTCCAAGTATTTGATACTCCTAGGTCTATTTCAGACCACGCAGTTATATTAACGCTTCCTATTGATGCTGTCAATTCTATGCCTGTTGGAGTTACGACAGAACTTGCTACAGTAGCTTCTTCTCCTAAAGATGCAGTAATTGATGAACCTGTAACGTTAACCTCTACACTAGGCACAGCTACAGCTGCTCCTATTGACATAGTTGCTTGATTACCACTAGGGGATTCTACCGTATTTTGTTCTAGTGTTTGAGTTCCTAAGCTCAATGACATAGAAGGTGATGTTACAGGAACATCTAAGAATAAACCTGCAACTGGATCTCCAATTGAAGTGCTTACAGATTGGCCACTAATAGATTCATTAGTTGTTTGTTCTAATGAAAAAGATCCTAATGATGAGTTAAGTGTGTGTTCAGCTACAGTTACTGATAAATTAAAATCTGCAGATGTTGAGTAAACTCCAAACGTCATTCCGATTGATTGACCAGAAACAGAAACACTTACATCAGTTACAACAGAAGTGCTTCCAATTGCTGACGTTAAAACTTGACCACTTGCAGCAACTGAATCTGCTTGACCCCAACTTTGATTACCCCAAGTATCTCTACCCCATCCTATTCCTACTAAAAATTCAGGATCAATTGTTGTTTGACCTGCAGTCATAGTTGATGAAATACCAGTAACAGGCACACCTATATCGACCACGCTTGATTCAGAAGACATTGTTAATTGTTGGCCAGTTACAATTTGAGTATGTGATGTTCCAGAAATATTAGCACCTATAGTAGATGTCAAAGATATTCCTGTTACAGATACATCAGCATTTCCAGTAACGCTTGCTAAGGCACCAATAGAAAAAGATGCTTGTGATCCAACTGCTATAGGATTAGATCCAGAAAGATCTCCCCATTCGTTTTCACCCCAAGTATCTCCACCCCATCCAACTTGAATTACACCAGTGGCTGTCACTGATCCAATTGATGAAGTCAATTGACCTGCAGCTGATAATCCTACAATATCTCCAGTACCTGCAACCACTGAACTTACTGATGCACTTGCAGATTGTCCTGTTACAACTTCAGTGTGTAGAGAAAAACCAAGAGCTGTACCTATTGTGGAAGTAAGAGATATTCCAGATACGCTTACATCAGCATTAGCTGAAACCGTTTCACTACCGATTGCAGATGTAAGTGACATACCAGAAACAGATACATCCATGTTTCCTTGTTGACTCCATAAACCCTCACCCCATGTTAATGCTCCCCATGTGGTTGAAGTGATATCGAAAATACCACCCATACCAATACCATGGATGTAACAAAGATAATAAAAATCTGTTTGCGAGGATGGAGTTACTTCAACGTATCGTACTGTAGCTGCATTAAAGTTGGTGGTGTTAACGTAATTAGAATATGTTGTAACTCCATCTAAGTAATAAGTAACACCAGATGTTAAGTAATCAGATTGACTTGTTGTTGACGAAAAAATTAGTGGGTGATTAGCATTTGTATAATCGTTTTGGTTGAATCTAAGTGTTGCACCTTGAACCCACGATATGGTGCCTGGTCCAGTAGAATTTCTTGCTCCATCTAGGTAATAAACATTACCTGTGCCTCCCCCATAGGCATTTCCTGATGCTACGGTTACCGTATATGTTTGTAAAGCCATAGCACCAGGACCTTAAATTATGCTAATCTTAATATAGAAGCTGCTGTTGTGAACGCAGGAAACTGAATTGTAAAAGTTCCTGATGTAGCAGTCTTATCGCCACCAAAATCTAAAACAGCAACAGCGTCTGTAGTTCCAGAACCACCGTCAGTCGTTGTGTTGTAAATTAAAGCTCCTCTAGCCGTAAGAGTTACACCTACAAATGATAAATCAGCAAAATCAGTAATAGCTACTGAAGATGAAACTTTGACACCTTGATTAACAAGTGCTTTACCACCTGCAGAATAACCAGATGAAGATACTTCATTAGCTGTTGCATAATTAGTTGTTGATTTCCCTAAAGTTGCAGAACTTGTGTACATCGCTAACTTGTAAGTGTCAGATGATGTATCAAAGTCATGTTTCGCTTGTAGCAATTGTTTCTTAAAAGAATCACATATTGCGTTTGTTGTTATTGCCATAATTGGCCTCCTTTTTAATTTGTGTTAGGAGTAGGACTAGGAATTTTAATTCTTGGAACTCCATCATCATACTCAGCTCGTCTTCTTCTACCCATTTGTTGTAGGGCAAAATTTTGTACCTCTTCATTATACTTACTTTCATAGAGCTTGTACATATCCATAGGTCCTTTTAAAAATCTAAAACATTCAGCTAAGACACCATGTAATAACATTGATTCTTGATAATTAGCTAAATACGTTTGATTTGATGATGTAAATTCTGGTGGATCTTTTATATAGTTTATTTGCACTGTGTCAGCTGTTGCGGGAACCGGTGCAACAATAATATTAAATTCATCCCAATTAGCAAAATATTTTGGAGTGCCTTGTGCTCCTGTTCCATTAAATTCAGATATAAAACTAGTATCTCTTTTTTCTAAGAAACTTCTATTACCACTTCCATCCACACGTTCAACAGATCTTAAAACTAATGCATCTGAGGGTAAAGAAACCGCACGATTTCCTGCAGTAAAACTAGAATTAGCATATTTACGAAGATCATCGTAATCAACTTTACCAGCAACATCTAACTCAACGTTTCTTAAGAATTCTTGTATTTGTGAATCAGATAGGACAGTATTACTGACCTCTGTATAGTTCCTAATTTGTGTTAAAAAATTTGCATGAGAAATGGCCATTATGTAATACTTACCTCCACGCTGCCTATTAAAGATAACAATTCTCTTCTTCTATTTTGTAATGAGGGATCTTCTGGTATCATACTATGTAAGACTGAAGTCACTTGGACACCATTAATTACTCTTGTAATTTTAAAATCTTGTGTTTTAAATGCAAAATCACCAGGTAAAGTTAAATTAGCTATACCAACCATCGTGCCACCAGAGCTTGATATAGTTACATCACTTGTATTATTATTTATAAATGGTTGAATTGGTTGTTGAAATTTCATATTTCTAGAATTTTGTAGAGCTATCGCATCAGCAGTAACATGTTTTCTTCTTATCTGTGGATGCTTAGGTTCAAATTCAGAATAATGAACTAACGAACCATTCCATTCCTTAACCATTTCTGTGTATGGAAAAGCCATTCCAGATCTATCTGATATTGATTGTGATCTTTTACCTGTTGCGTATTTTGCCATAATTAAACTCCACTTGGATAAAAAGATTGTGGTGTAATATATGTTGAAGCTCTTTGACCATCTTCATCTAATGCTCTTTTTAATTGGTCTTCATATATTAATTTATTTTGTTGCACTAGCTGTGGTGAATTTTTCATAGCTAGGTAATAAGCTAATCCTGATACCATACAAGGTAAAAATCTAAAAACTACATCTGCTTCATTTGTGTAAATTCCTGCATCTTGTATTCTGTTAATAGCATAAAATTTTAAAGTCGTGTAAGTATTCAAGTCGGGTGCTTGATACAAAAGTATTTGAGGCGTTGTTTGTCTATCTACATAATACTGAGATGGTTGTCCTGTTGCTAATTTATTTGGTAATGCAGCATAAGCGGATCTATCTATTTTTGTAAGTGAAACATCTTGTGTATTAGCATTATCAGAAACTAAAGATGTTGAAGATATGTAAGCCTCTAAAACATCGCTAATTGTGTCAGCTACAGCATATTGTGCAACTCCTGAAACTAATGCAACTTCGGTAAGTGAAACTTTCCAAAGGTGAATACCTCTGTTAGCCCATTCTGCAAATAATAAATTTAAACTTATCCTAGCTGATTTAAGACTATGACCACTAGTTGTAGTCATACCACATCTTTCGTATGCCTCTTGAATTATTTCTTCTATTGATAAATCAAAACTAGCAGTTCCTGAAGTCGCCATTATTATCCTTTTTACGGTTATACAATTTCTTAGATTGTATCACTTTTTGACTAAATTTTGAAGACCTTAGACTTTTTGCTATATAATTTGGCAAGAACACGTTTTTTCTTCTTTTTTTCATCTCTTGCACCTCTTAGCTTGCCTTCAACTTGTTTTCTTATTTGACTTCTTCCTATTGGCATAATTCTCCAAAAAAGTTAAAATTAATTAAATATCTCTCATGCACGTCTGTTTGATATACTATTTTATGTTCAGTTTTTTGTGGAAATAATAACATTCTATTTTCCACGCTGTCAACAAATACATCGCCATCTTTTGTTTTCACTACAGTCTTTCCATTGCATGATGTTAAATACAAAATACCTGTAGTTGCAGCTGAATGGTATCCATCCATGTGCCAACCAGATTCAACGGTATCTATATCTCTTAAAGATAGATTGGCTCTTACTCGAATAGGAGCAGTTGATTTTAATTTTTTCAAAATAGGTATAATTAAATCAAAAAATTTTGGACATGAGGGTTGGTTGTTATCATAAAAAAAATGTTCAAAAAAACCATTTTTGTTCTTAGTGAAATTTTGGGTGTCAAAACTTGATAAAAACCAATTAGTTTCATTTGATTTTAAAAAATCAGAAATATTTTTATACATAGTAGGTTCAAGATAATTATCTATTATTTGCATAATTTTCCAAAATAATTAAAATTTACTATATATCTTTTGTGGACATCTGTTTGATATATTACCTTGTGTCTAGTTGTTTGAGGAAATAATAACATCCTATTTTCTTTACTATCAACAAACACCTCACCCTCTTTTGTGCTTAATACAGTTTTTGCATTACAATTCGTTAAATATAAAATACCTGTTGTTGCAGCTGGATTTTGTCCGTCAGTATGCCAAGCACACTCGATTGTGTCTTTATCCCTTACAACTAAATTTGCTCTTACTTGAATACACGCATCTACTTCTAATTTTGTTAACACAGGTTCAATCAAATCGTTAAATTTTGGACTTAGTGGTCGTCTATAATTATAAAAAACAAATTCAAAAAAACCATTTTTGTTTTTAGTTAGACTTGCGTAAGAATCGTCTTTTTGAAACCACCAATTAGTATTATGGGATTTTAAAAAATTAGAAATATTTTCGTATAGTTCTGGCTCTAGAAAATTATCTATTATTTGCATAATAGATTTTTACACTAAATCTACAGCTTTGCCAGTTATTGGTTTATATTTTGTTTTGCCTTCTTCTTTGTATGCTCTCATGTATTGAGCTCTTGGTTGGAAAGGTATGTAGCTCGCGTGTATCCATCCCGAGTTAGGTTCTCCAGGCGTATAGTATTCGAGAATCAGCTGATCTGTTTCACAGTTTGCATAAACCCAATCAGCAACCTCTGCATTGTCTACACCTAATACTTCGAAATCAACCGCCTCTGCCTTTGAATGTTGGCTGGTCAAACTCGATCCTATGGCCACACACAATTCTGGACTACGAAAACCGCTAGTCACTTTTACCCTGCCAAACTGGTCACGTACTGGTTGTAAAATTTTTTCACAAAGAGTTTTTAATTTATCTATTTGGTCAGCGTTAGGTTCATTGTCTATACCTTTACGTATTGCAGTATCCGACTTGGTAAGTTCTTGTAGGCTAAAATTACGTGTTAGTTTCATTATTCTAATATTAATTTTTTTATTGATTTTTCACCCTGGTATAATTCTATTTCTGCTTTGCTCTTTATACACTTGTAACTAATAGTTTTATTTTTTAATTGCCTTTCTGCAACCCTCTTACGTTTCAAACACATGCTAAGTGACTCCTGTATACGGTGTTCTTTTATCTCATGTTCTATGATCATTAACAATGCAAATACAGTTTCGACCATTAGTTATTACCATTTGCTTTTTTCTGTAACATATCCACTTGTTCTTTTAAGTGGTCTATGTTTACTTTGTTATATCTAGATGCCTGTATTTCTTCTTCAATTTTTTCAATTTGTCCTGCAAGGTGTTCTATAAGCATATACATTTCTAAATTTTTTGGTTCTTGCTCTGCCTTCTTGAGCAAATCAGCTTGAAAAAGGGTGTCTGATGTTTCTAATTTATTTAATCTTTCGATTACACCAAAGTATGCCCACGCACCTACAGCTACCGCTGCAATAATAGCCAACATATTTCTTATTGGCATTGATATAGATGTATTGTCGTTTACTTTCATTATTCTGGTTTAGGTAGTATATAACCCTCTGGTGGTATTTTCAATGTACTGTTATTGTTGTCTAAAGTCTTAGATTTTGGGTTTTCTTCAATATAATCTTCTTTTAATTCATCCCATAAACTGCCTGTAGGCATGGTTTCTGTCTCAACTGCTTGAGGTATCACCCCTCTGCATTTTGATACTAACAATGTAAAGTTTGGATTTTGTGCAAGACTTGGGTTTCTATTTACTTTGTTACACATTTTCATCAACTCTAATTGTTGTTTTAATTGCATGTTTTCTTTTGACGTTTTGCAATCTGTGCCTAAGTATTTTCTAAAACCTAAATTAAATCTCCAGTTTTCATTATTATAATCTGTGCTTCCAGAGGAATTGTAATTTGTATCATTCTGATACTGTTCTATACGAGCTTCAAACTCTCCACATCTATCGCTGTTGTTAAGATATTCGTTTCTAGGATACGCAGGACCTATCCATGCAATTAAGCATAGCAAGATAATTAATATTCCTGTAAAATAATAATTCATCTTGGCTAACTCCATAATTCATCCTAATAATTAATTTCCCTATTTAAATCTTTTATATCGTATTCCATTTGTCTGACTTTATCAGCTAGAACTTCATATAAGTTTTCGGCCATTTCCCATGTGCCTTCAGCTCTTTCTAATTTTGCAATTACAGTATTTACATTGTCAGTTAAAACCTTCATATCTCTCTGTATATTTTCCAACTCCATAGTCTTTAATTCACGTATCTGTGCTTGGTTTGCATTAATAGTATCTGTTAAATTAACAATGTATTTTACACCTGTGAATGTTCCAACTAAAACTGAAGCTACAACAGGAACCATAACTATGTTTTTCTTAAGTAAATCTGCTAAATTCATTTTTTTTTCTTTCTTGATTTGAAAAGATTATCTATGAATGAGCATGCCTTGTCTAGTACACCAAAAAATTTATATATTAATTTGTCAATCATTCTTTTTTTTCCATTTCATAGAACATTTTATCGCTGTCTTCTGTAACCATATCGTTATCCTCCGCGTCCCAATATGTAGTTTGGACTTTGTAATCAGGCCAGCTGTTATCAGTAGTGTAGCTATTAATGTGCCAAAGAAGACGGTTATTAGGCTGAGCTGCAAAATTCCCGTTATTAAGAGCCAATATATGCGCACACTTGTGCTCTTGAGGTATTTCAGAATGTTCAACATCCAAGATGTTGACGTCTGGGTGAGCCCAATCAATCGTAAATAAATATTTTCCATGGTAGAATTTTTTATCTAGACCTAAAAATTTTCCGCTTACACCATCCAACCAATCAAAGCAAGTAACACTAGGCCAGTAACTAAAACTGTTCCACAGTTCCAGCTCGTGCGTCTGCATATCCGGCACAGAGGCTCTATCATAATGTTTTTGGAAAAACGCTGAGATAGGCAAACGCCAATAGCACGCACCGTTGGGTAACATGATGTTAAATAGGAGAGCCCTCCCCGAAATAGATGTAACAGCGAAGATAACACATTCTTCACTTTCTCCGTGATGTTGTTTGAGATCATACAGATACTCCTTTCTTAATTTACAATATATTGGAGGAATGTTTGCGTTTAGATATGCCATTTTTATATTTTTCTCTCCAATAGTTTTTTCTTTCTAATATTCTTATTCTTTTGTCGAGTATATCATATCCTAGAAATTTTCTAATGATCTGCGTTAACATTTCCATCTTCGTCTCGCTTGTCTAAGTCTTGAATTAGGATCTTTTGCAGCCTTTGGAAATTTTTTCATTTGGCCTGCGCTTCTTGCACAGTACGACTTA
>MDTG01157723.1_pt1 | contig 17442 bp, 11 predicted proteins | sample 811421 | NCBI WGS metagenome assembly MDTG01 (sample SAMN05326645, study PRJNA326480) | marine metagenome | isolation source: seawater | place: Pacific Ocean: South East | collected 2011
GCATAAAGTCCATATACTATTGATAGTGTAAGGATTGTACTTGTAACGGCACCATATGTAATACTATCATAATGTGGTATAAAATTTGTCATTCGTATACTATAGTTAGAAATTATTGTTTTATAAATGCAATTCCGGGTAATATTTTACCTTCCAACACTTCTAATGATGCACCTCCTCCTGTGCTTACATGTGTCATTTTATCTTGAAAATTAAATTGTTCGCAACAAGAAGCGGTATCACCTCCCCCTATAATACTCGTTACATTATCTAATATAGAAATAAATTCCATAATATGATGACTGCCTTGTGCAAAATTAGAAAATTCAGTTACTCCCAATGGACCATTCCAAACAACACAATTACTAGAAAATAAAATAGTATTAAATAATTTTATTGTTTTTTTTCCAATATCTAATCCCATATAATTTTCAGGTATCCCATCATTAATATCAACAGAAATAATATCACCATTATTGGAAAAACTGTTATTGCATTTAAAGTCAAGTGGTAAAATAATTTTGGTTTTATGTTTATCTGCTAGTTTTAATATTTCATCAATATATTGTAAACTTTCTTTATCTAAAATAGATTTCCCTATTTTTAAATTAGCATGATGCAAAAAAGCAAAAGACATCCCTCCTCCTATTAATATATTATCTACTTTACTTACTAAATTTTTAATTAATGGTATTTTATCAATGACTTTACTTCCTCCCAATATTAATGTTTTTTCTTTAAAAGATTGATTAAACATATTTAAATATTTTAACTCTTTTTCAATAATAAATCCTAAATATTTTTCTTTTAAATCAATGCCTATTATTGACGAGTGGTTTCTATGACAACACCCAAATGCATCATTTACAAAAACATCTCCTAGATTTGATAACCTTTTTCTAAATTTATTTGTAGTATCAATATTTTTGGTTTCTTCATCATAAAATCTAATATTTTCAAGTAAAACTATTTTTTCATTTTTATGATTATTTTCTTCTAAATTTGAAAAAAAAATATTTATATTTAAAATTTTTTCAAGATATTTTTTAACAGGTAATAAAGTATATTTCTTGTCTTTGCCTTTAGGTCTACCTAAATGAGAAATAATAATAAGTTTTTTTATATTTTGATTTAAAATAAATCTTAATGTTGGTAAGGATTCATCTATTCTTTTTGTTGACATTATTTTTTGATTTTTCATTGGAACATTGTAATCACACCTTAAAATTATTTTTTTCCCATCTAAATTTGCGTGTTTTAAATACATGTAAACATATACATTGATATTTTTTTAAATAGATATTATAAAAATTCCGCAATAGGCAAGTAATGTCCAAATTTTTTCATAACACACATTTCTGCAGCATGTATATTTTCACTTCTAAATTTTAAGTCGAAAAATGTAGTACATTCATTTACAATATCATTTAAACAATAACTAGGTCCCCATCTACACAATATGGAATTACAACATAAACAATTTATTTTAAATCTTTGTTTTACTAGTTCATGTGGTATTTGACCCAAAATATCAAAATAATCATATACAGTATTTACTTTAACTTTAGGAGGTTTAAATGGATATCGGTTATCATTATTTTTAAAATCTATTGTAATATTTACTATTTTATCATAAACATCATTTATAAGGAAAATGTTTATTTCTTTTGGAATAATTCTATTTTCTAGTTCTATAAACACTTGGTCATAATTATCTATAATTGCATTATTTTCTTTATTTATACCTTCAGACCAATCGCGTTTAAATTCACCCAATAGTCGTTTAATCATCATCATATATTAATTAACTACTATTAAATAGTTAATTAAACGTCAATTTTTACTAAATAATTTTTACTAAATAAATTTCAATAATAAAATTTTATATTTACTTAGTAATAAAGTGTTGGTTCATGTATTTCTGCAAGTTAAAATAAGTTACCTCATCGTTTTTATTTAACTTTAAAAGGCTCTTAAGTTTACTATTAGGTTTGATAATTTTCTTATTAGCCTTATCTGGTAGATTATTATCTTTAATGTACTGAATAATATATTTTGTAACCTCGGTTCTCGCAAGTTGAGTACCTTCCTTTACTCCCATAAATTTACAAAGATCCTTAGAAATCTTAGTGGGGACTGCAAATCCAGAGGCTTTACGGTTTCCCTTATTCTTGTTTTTCTTGCTTTCTTTCTCTAGCCTCTTAATATTTTTTCTAACAGTCCTCTCTAAACTCTTAATTTGAGTGGATAACATTGTAATAGTACTTTTAAAGGTACTAAGGGTTTGAACAACTTCCATGAATTGTTCGTGAATTTCTTCATTTATGCTAACAGGAGCAGTAGTCTCTACAGTATTCTCAACTTTCGACATTTTATAATCTACATTAATGGGATAATCTTTAAATCAATTTATATAATAAAATATATTTTATATAAATTATGAAATAATTATTTTTATGCTTCCTCATTTTGCTCATCACTTGCAGTCTTGGAATTGCGCTCTAGAACCCAATTTTGTCCATCCTCTTTACGATTTGAGCGAGGTCCACTTCCACGTGGTCTAACTCTGCGGCGGCGGCGGGGAGCGTTACCTTCTCCTTCCTCCTCTCTAGAGGAACGATTGGCATTTCGTGTCTCACACATAAGGGGGCCCTCGAGTACACCTCTTACAGAACCGGCTTGATAGGGGTGCTCAGTGCTATCACTATTCTTGAGTACAAAAGAAACATACTCTCCCTGCACAAGGTATTTATACTGTTCGGTATCTACATTAATTCCAGTGTGATGAACAAAAACATCTTCGTTCTTTTTCTCACCTGAAAGTACAGTAACAAAACCAAATCCAGCGCGGTTATTAAACCACTTTACACGACCTAAAAGAAGATCGCTAGTTCCAACATTGGGGGTTGTATCATTAGCATCGCTCATGATTTATGTAATACTATTTATTTTTTGTTTAAGTATATTTTTTTAATAATATTAAATTTATAGTTTAATCAACTCTGCGATAGTGTAATAATAAAATATTATAATAATCATATTCTAGTTTTTCTCTAAAGTGGCAATGGTCTTCTCCACAGAAAATCATTAAACCATTAGCATCACAATCTACAGGAACACACTCATCTTTTCCACTAATTGGTTCACATCTTCCAATATTCTTTTTGACTTGATTTTTTAAATCAACATAAATATTCCAGTTAGACCCCTCTGGTTTATCAACAATAAATGACACAGTGTATGTGCATTCAGGCCTATCAGTATGAGGAGGTAAATCTGCACCCTTTACATAAAATGATGTATATGTATATGTGGGATACACACTTTCTTCTGTTATTTTTTCAATTAATGGATGTATCTCATAATGTAATACGCGTGCAACAGCCTCGTTATGCGCCTTATAACGTTGTGCTTGTCTGTCTCCTAATGGAAAGACTTTGTTATCAATAGCCTTTCTGTAAAGATCCTTAAAAATATCAATAACACCGGGTCTTAAAATATTGTTTAAGGCTAATGGGTGATATTCATCGCACTCATATGTTTTTTCCATTAATTCTGGATTTATAAGTGACCTGTTTTCATATTTGCTTTTTTCCATGTCAAGTTTTTGTAAAAATTCAGTAAATATATTCATAGATAATTTATGAGTAAATGTTAAACTTTTATTTGACCATGATCTAGAAAATTTTTTTGCTTTTAAATCTGTAAAAAGTTTTTCGTATGTTTCAATATAATCTTCTTTTTCCATTATTTCTAGATTAATGTTTTTTCCATCTTTATATACTGGGTTTTTCTCTTCTACCTTTACTTTTTCACGTTTCTTATTTTCTAACATAGTTACAACTTTTGTGTTGCCGAAAATAGATTGTTTGCTTCTAGTTTTTTCTCTTATATAAATATTTACTATAATACCTGCTTCATCATTATTATTTGTAATACTATGTCTATATGCATCATTTCTTTGATTACTTCTATTTTCTGTATTTTTATAAATCAAAATATCATTTTGTGTGGACGAATATTTTTGTTGTAATACTGTCATATTGTAATCAAAATTCTTAGACAAAAATAAAACAATAGTGTAAATTCTTTGACCAGTCGTTTCACACCACCTTTTTCCCGCATCAGATGTTAAATCATATGCATCATGAAATGCTCTATGATTTTCATTTGGACCATATTGAATAGCATTAAAATTCTCAAAAAAATCGCTAGGAATTCCCATTAAATCTTCTAACTTTTGTGTTAATTCTGGAACCATAGTTTTTTTAATCCAACATGAATCGCGTTGATTTTTTTTTGTAAAATTCATACAACTCATTAGTTTTTCATGCATTGTGCCATCAATAAAATTTTCTATTTTTCGTAAATTGTAAATAGGCTTATTAATGTATTCGGCATCTTGGGATATAGTATCTTTTAACGAGTAATTGACAATTAATGGATAATCTTTTGATTTATCTGCACCTTTATCCCATCCAGAGTTTTGACGTTTCAATTGAGCCTCTATTCTTTTTCTTATAATCGGTTCACCCGTTTTATAATATTCTGGGTTATGTTCTTTGTATAATTTTGTATGAGGACACTCTCTAAACCAAAGATTAAATGCATATTTCTCTCCTTTTATAACAGGCATTCCAGCATGTTCGGCCAATGGATGCTTATTATGAGTTCCTCTATGGGTATTTTCAAAACATACCATTCTACCTTTAATTGCCTTAACTGATGTATTTAATCTAGGAAAATCTGTACCACCACCTTCTTCTACAGTATTTAAATAACATAATGCGGTCACTAATCTTGCTCCACCCCATTTCATACAACGTAATGCTTTCTCAGAATAATCATGCTCCCAACTATCATAATGTCTTCTATATTCTTGTGTTGGGCCATAATGAATAACTTGGTATTTTTCAGAATGCTCTAGTGGATGTCCAATTTCATTTGCAATTCTTTCTCCCACTCGTTTAGTAATATCATCGCGATGATGATCAACCCAATGATTGGAACCAGTTCTTCCGGCAGATATCATACCTTTATTATTGTCTGACACATAGGCTCGTTGCATATGCTTTTCGCTAATCTTGATAAAATGTTCACATTCCTCATCTGTTAAGTAATTATCTATAGTAAATACCAATGGTTCCTCTGAAATTATATTTCTAACTGGTTTTTTGCTTTCGGTTACATCGTTACTATCTTGGTGTCTAAGATTTTCTTTAACAACAGAATCAATTAATTCCTCAATATCATCTATTTTTTTTTCTCTTATTTTGTCAATCGTTTCGTTACTCTCTGTTTTTTGAGTATTAACGACATCCTCCTCTTCCTTATTTTCTTCTTCACATGGCTGCATCTCTTCTTCACATGGCTGCATCTCTTCTTCACATGGCTGCATCTCTTCATTGTCATCTAATGCTTCTTCTTTCGATGTAGATACATATTTTTTAGTGATTTCTTTTACAGAAATATCCATTATACCATTATTAAAATATTACTTTTAACTTATTTTATCGTTAAATATAAAATTGAAATTTTCATATACTATCCTGGAATAGTATATGAAAGCATCTAAAGTAAAAGATTTAATCATGAATAACAAGATGTTAACGTTTGCATTAGTAGCATCTTCCACCGTTTTATTACATTATATATTGATACATGCATATATTTATTTGTGTGTAGGAACAGGTATATCTGGGTTGTTTAAAACATTTATTTCACTTGGTTCACCTGTATGTCAGTTTATGAATTATGTGCAGTATGAATTATCTAAATATTATATTACTGCATGGGCAGCAGCAGCTGTTACGCTTGCTGCATGGATTATAGAAAAATTTACTTGTTGAGTTCGTCTACCATATTTTGAACGAGTGCAGTAATCATACATGATACAAATGAAAAAACAGCAATAACTCCTAAAATTAATTTATTTTGTTTCCAATTAGGAATGGAAAATCCTAGTTTACCTTTTTTTCCTATATTATAGTGTATTAAGGCTTCAATGTAAAAAAATCCAATAGTAACAAAAAACTGTATGAAATTAAAATGATGCATTTTATATTAAATTAGATTTTAATATAAAATTGAATTTTTTTAATATAAAATATATATCAATTAAACAAATAAATCAATGAGTATATCACCAAAAACAAAAAAAAACGACATTCTATTTAAAAATATGAAAGTGATGTGTCAAACAGATAAAGAGTTTTCAAATATTAGTTCGAATCAATGTTCATGGTGTGCCGCAGAATTTATTAAAGAAAAAGATAACTTAAAACAGTTATTTCTTCACAAAAACCTTAATAAATTTAATGATATGTATAATCAATGTTTGCTAAATGGTAGTAATAAAAGAAAACAATTTAATAGTAAACTTTATGGAGAAAATATTGATAATAAAACACTTCTACAACAATACAAATTTTCAGTAGTGTCATATTTTACGATGATAGGTAATGAAGATCCAGAATTTGTTAAGATACTACCTAAAGATCTTAAGGAAGAATTTTATGAAAAAAAATATATTATGTTAGATCTAGACTATTTTAATAGTCATATTTCCGATGGGGCATGTTATTTGGCGTCACGGCACGGTCAATCATTTTCAATAATTCCTATCTTTAATAAATATTTAATACTAGATTCTCATATTCACACGACAAAGGTATTTACATCTCAGGAACTAACTAAATATTTATTTAATGAAAATTGTGGACACACGCATGTTACACTTATAAAAGTAGCATAATTATGCTTTACTCTCACCTCCGTTTCCAGATGCTACAGCCTCTTTTGCTGCCTCTCTCGCATCAATGGTGTCTATAACGTGTTGTATAGTAGAATACATTATAACTGATTTTCCTTCTGCTTCAGTATAATTTATGGTTACTGGTCCGGTAAAACCATATACATTCTTATACATTTTCCACAAATTATCTCCACCTGCGCTCTCAAGTAAAATATATTTTTTTTTGGTTAAATCTTGTTTTTCTAATGCTGATTTTAATGCTTTAGAACCTAATCCTTTGGAAAATGAATAACAGTGTGGAGGATTTTTACATGGTTCTCTTTTAAGAAGTTTTTTTGGATATTTATTATTAATTTTTTCACCTGAATTGGCTTTGTATTCATCAAGTAATATGTCACTATTTGTAAACACAAGTGTTCCACTATCTTTTTTTGTAGATTGATCTATATTTGAAGCATAAAATCCTTTAAGTATAATTGAATTATCGAGAGTTATTTCATTCATATTTTCTCCTCCCGTTGTTTTAATTTTATTTAAAATCCAATCTTGAGCATTTATTCCATCAATGTTATTATTTTCATCTGCATATTTCCCAAATGCAAATGGCATATGTCCAAATCCCTTCATTATAGCGTTTACATCATCTAAAATTTCTACAGATACTAATAACCTCTCGTCGCAACTTCTATATTCTTCTTTTAATATTGAATTCTCTCCACAGAATGCATTAATCTTTCCTTCATAACGATAGTTACCTCCTCCATAGAACTTTCTTCTGCGTGACTTTCTTCTGTGACGAGTTTTTCTTTTTTTCTTTTTTCTTTTTTTTGTTTTCTTTTTTTTATAATTTTTTCTTTTTTTTGTTTTATTTTTACGTCTTCTTCTTTTTTTTGTTTTCTTTTTTTTGTTTTTTCGTTTTCCTCCTCGTAAAGTCTCGCCAGTTGATACCCAATCATTTTTAGCATCATTTAAACGATATTTATATCTTCTTTCTTGAGGATTAAGATATATTTCTTTTAACTTTTCAAAAAGCATTTTTTTTCCACGTCTTGCTCCAAATTCTTCAAATTCAATTGTTTTATATTTTTTTTTTAATACAGAGTGTACACCGTCTCCTTGTTTTTTTAACCATTTAGAAAAATTTCTCGCTCTTCTTTTCCATGCCATTCTTCTTTGATTTCCATCTTGTGCTTTTTTTCTTATATTAGGTCTTTGCCTAATCTTGGCTCTAATAGTTTCTTGTCTAAATGCTACATTATTACCCTGAACAGGTATATTCACAAAACCTAGTTCTTCATCGGGACGTGAATCGATATTAAATATTCCATTACTACTATCAGTAGGAATAATAGTTGAAGGAGAGATCAAAATAGTATTTTTTAATGATTTAACTGGCTGTTTACCTTTACTAATATCAGGATTTTCATTCCAATATCCTGTAACGGCTCTACTATTTATAAAATCTTCCTCAGCAAACAACAACATAAACATATTTCGATAAGCAGATGGTCTATCGTTTGCTAACATAAATCTTAGTGAATTTCCTTTAGTAGTATAGGGTAGAACTTTATCATAACCTGAACCATCGGCTCTTACTTCCACTGGATTTCCTGACCCCCATCTACAAGAAGCTACATGTTCCTGACCGTAATCACCAATACTTTTTTTAACACTCATTTTTGTTATTATTTCCATATTTGTTTTAAAAAAATTCTCTAAAATATCCCTAGTTTCTGCTCGGCGACTTTTTAATGATGCCAAATATCTTCCTTGTTTTAATTCTTTTCTCATACTTGTTAATAATGAATAATATGTTGTTACTGCACCTAATGGTGAGCCCTTAAGGTCATTTATTTCTGATTTGTCCCCTATTAATAATGAAGGATATCCTGGCATTGATAAAGCCGCGGATATGTAATACGTATCTCTAGATTTATTCACCCTTACCATTTCAATTACATATGAATAAATTTGACCGATAGCATCCTCAGCCTCAATTCCCATTTCCAAATCATATTGATGTGTACGAGGATATGTTTCTCCCTCTGCCATTTTTTTTGTTGTAACAGAGCAAGTAGGTTGACTGTCTGCAATAGCAGTTATTGGACAATAATTAATGTCTCTTGTTTGTTTCCCAGTTAAATTAAATAATCCAAATCTACTATCATCCTGCTTTTTTTTTGAAGGAAAAACAAATTTTGATGCATTACTAATAATATATGATTTATTTGATGTTTCACTAGGTCCTTGTAAAGGATAATTACTTGCAATTTGTGCACTATTCATTTTTCTAAAATCAATTCGTCCAGATGGACCTGTAAACATTGGATGGTCTCCCATAAATAAAACAAATTCTGGAAGTAAATGTTGTAATACAATATTAAAAGAATATTGTAACGAATCATCTTCTGTACCATTTGTTAGCCATAAAGGAGCCGTATTATATTCAGCCCATCCTTTGGGTCGTTGTCCTTCAGGTAAACTTGCATAAAAGTCAAACATAAAACCAAACCATTTAGATCTGTTTAATTTAATAAATTGTTTTATTTCTTCTTCACCAGATGTTTTTGTAAAATTATTTATATTAGTAGGATCATTTTTAACACTTTTAGGTTTTCCCCAGTAACCTCTCCTTTTAACATCTTCATGGCTTCTTTTTGTTTTATCTATAGTTAAATAAAGGCCATTTAATAATTTAGCTACAGAAACTAAATTGGGTGAACATCTCAAATATAAGATTAAAACTTGAATATTAAGTAAAATACGTCTTGCAAGTAATTTTCTAAACTCTAATGGTGCACCATTAGTTGCTTTACCTAGAGAATAATCAGTTGGAAATATGTTTGACCATAATACTTCTCCTGTATCACCATTTAAATAGCCACCCGCAATCATTTTATCTTTTATTCCTTCACCATTAAAAATATTTATAAATTTAGGTTTAGTTCCAGGAAATAATTTATAAAATTTACGAAAATCTCCATAATTTGTTGGATCACCGATTAATTGTTTTAATTTATTAGTGCCTTCTGTGTTTAAAATAGGAAAATATCCGAGAGATTTTTCTCCTTGAATACACTTCATTAAAGATAAACTATTCTCGATAATAGTTTTACCTAAGAGTTTATTTAACCCTAAAAATGCACTTTTATCTTCTTCTAATCCTCCTCCCTTCATCATTTTTTTACCGCCTCCTGTCATACGCTTAATTGTAGACAAATTTGATAACATGTCTGCAAATATCACATCAATATTTACAGGTAATTCTCTCCCACTTGCTCTTTGTAATTTATCTGGATGAAAATTTAATAAAATAAATCTAGTAAAATTTTTAACTAATTCATGATTATTTATGTTACTAACTACTTGAGTATATTGTTCCTTATAAACTTTTTTAAGGTCTTCAGAAACTTGTACTTTATCAAAAATATCCTGAACACGACTATCTAATAAAGAAAATTCTTTTGTTTTATTATTCTCAAAAAAATAATCATCGCTAGTAAAGGTAGGGTTAGGATTATTAACAATGTTTTTTTTGTAAATATTAATAAATATTGTAAGTAATTTGTCAACAGAAATTTCTGCAATATCGTATAAATAACATTGTCCATCGGGTCCAAATAAAGTTACATTATTTTCTTGTGCTAAATTTAAAATCTCTCCAAAAATAACTTTTTTTGTAAAACTAAATAACCCAGACCGATCTATTTCATTTGTTATATATTGACCTTTGTCGTCACTCATTACCGATGCGCCTTTTGCCTCGGCAATTTCGTTTGATGCAGCGGAAGAAACACTTAAATCAGCAGAACCAACTCTATGTATCATATCTTCTAATAGTTGTTGAGACTCACTATCATTTAAATAAGTCTGTAGATTTCTTATATCTTCAAGATTTCGTCCTCTAATATTATATAATGCACCACTTCCTTCTGATGAACGATTTAATCTCATCATATTACCCAATATTTGTTGATTTACATTTAATGCTGATAATTTTAAAAGATCTTTTGAATACTCGCTGTCATCTATTCTTTGATTAAGCATTTGGTCACTTACCGAATTTAAATAATCATCTTCATTAGAAATATCACGATCATCAAAATCTTTCCAATCATCTATTTCGGTATTTAAAAGACTAGCCGTACTACTAGTCAAATTTATAATATTACTAATAGGTTCACTTAAAACACATCCTACTAGAATTTCTGCAAGTGCTTTAAAATTATTTTCCATTCCTATTATCATTAGTTCTTCTATAAATATCTCCTCTGCTACTATAGTTTGTATGTCTTCCAATAAATTAAGTGCAGAGACATCTTCTGCAAACTCGCTATATTTTTGAGTTAGCCAATCAGACCATTGTACAGGCTGATCTATAGTTAGATCACCTAAAATACCAGTGCTTAATATTTCATTTGTTTTAGATACATGATACATAACAGAATCCTCTAATTTTACTAAATCTTCTCTTTCACTCGCTTCTATTAATTCTGAATAAACTACTACTGCGTTAGGGTCATCATCCTCGTGAATTAAATATGCGCCTCCTTTTTTATTTTTTTTACCACCTCCCGATTTAACATCTAAATTTGAAAATAATTTACTTATTTTTGTTTTTTTTTCTCTTTTATAATCTGCAATTATAGCAACTAATTTATTTATTTGATCTATAATGCTTTTTTCCTTTACGGTTCTTCCAGTATTAATCAAAAAATCATGCATGTAATCGTGACCAAATACATTTATTATTAACCATTTAAATGCGGCCAAATCTTTCATTTTAATAGGTACTGGACCAGATGGAATACTATCACTACTACTATCACTATTAATTTTTGACATATTATATATATATAATTACTATTATTTTATATTAACATATCTTTTAAAATAATTAACTTTATAAAATATTCTGTGGTTATTATAAATGGATGATAATATTTATAATAACCCTAATTTAGTTAAACCTAAAAAAGTTTTAGATATAAATGATCTTAATTATTTATTAAGAAATTCGTCAAACACTAGTGTTGTAAAATCAAAATTAGGACATAAAAGTAATATCCTAAATAAAGAAGTAAATCCCAAACATGTGTTATATTTATACCACAATAATTATATTTCTCAAGTAAATGAGTTGAAATCATTTCGTGAAACTGAAACAGGAGGAGGTTATTCTGTATTTTTAGAACAAATAAATCCAGAATTACATGATTTTAATTATGTGCGTCAAAAAATAATACAATATTATAATAATAGGCAAATTAAATATGTTGTTATTTTTGGCTCAAAAGAAGAAGTTCCCACTATCATGTTAGATCTACCTAGTGATTGGGAAGATTCGACCTTCTTAAATAAAAACAGTACGTCTGCATCTTCTGATATTTATTATGGTCATTTTGATAACAAGGAATATAAGGTAATTGTTGGTAGGTTAAGTCCAGGAGACAATAAATACTCATATTTTGGTAGTTCTAGTGAATTATCAACTGAAACCAAAAAGCAAAATATTCAAAATCAAATTGACAAAATTAAACAATATGAAACGTTCGGGCAAAATTTATCTAAAAGAAATTCTCTCCAGAGCAGTGAAACATGGACTAAAAAAATTATCGGAATAGCAAGTAACGAAGGAGGTTCTGATTATGGAATAGACGGACTATCTGATAATGTTTATATGAGACAGGAATTAGAAAAATTTAGAACCAGACTAAATTGCCAGTATAGCGAACTTTATGACAGTTATAGTAATTCAGGTCATATAGGAAATCCCTCAACAATACAAAATAATATAAACTATGATAAATGGGGAAATCCATCTACAATTGATTTTATTAATAAAGTAAATGATGGTACATCATTACTATTATATGTAGGTCATGCCAATGAAACACAAATATCCACTACTAATTTTTCAGTTCTCAACAGTGAACATCTTTCAAATACAAATAAGTATTTTTTGGGTTGTGTTGTAGGATGTTCAATTGGTTCTCATGATGAGGATTATATGAGTTTAGCGGAAGCTTTACAAGTTTCTCCAGAAAAGGGATCCATAGCAATGTTTTCCTCTAGTATTTTACAATCATGGACAGCACCCATGTATATGCAAAGACAGATGAATGATGTAATCACACAAACAAATAAAACATTGACCATCGGAGATATATTTGAAAAAAGCGTAGAAAATGATGATTTTAAAAATAATGTTGATTATTATTATTACCATTTATTAGGAGACCCGTGTACACGATTTATATTAACTATACCAAATGTTAAGAGACATTTTTAATAACTGAATAAAATATTATATATAATTATATTTAATTTATATATAATGGAAGATATTAGTAGGAAATCCAAAGTAGACATTAGTAATTTAAATAAAATTTTAAATAATTGGTCTAATGAATATCAACCTTTAGTAGAAAATATAAAATCTAAATGGGGTAGAAAAATAAATAAAAAAGCCATTTTTGTTTGTAAACGGGGAGGAGTTGATGATGGTAATGTGTCTGGGACAGTTTTTAATCCTGTAAGAAGTATTAGTAAGGCACAAGAATTAGCAAATCAAGGAGATGTTATTGTTTTGCGTGGACAAGACGGTTTTAATGAACATTATTTTGATGAAACAAATATTACAAAACAAATAATGATAACAAATTTTCCACAAGAAACTCCGATATTAGATGGTACCAAATCTGTTAATGATTTAAGACTTAATGATGTAACTAATTGGGAATTAGAAACTAAAAATATTGTAAGAGACGATAATGTTAAACAACTAGTATCATTATATAAAATTAAATTAAAAGCGGGTACGCGTGTATGGCAATGTTTTCATAACAGAGAAGAAATTATTAATGCAAGATACCCTAGTGCCCAATGGATTGATGACAGTGTTTATGAAATTAATAGTGATGAAAGACCAACAAGATGGGGATGGGGATATGATAAAAATGATCCCGAATTTTATTATGTTTATAATCCCGGAGAGATAATTGATCATCCTCATGATCAAATAAATTTAAGAACTTTTGTAGAAAAGCAACAAGAAGAAAATAGTTCATTTACTATCAATGATGCTTTAATAAATGTAAATGTTGGTTCTTTTAAAACATATACTAAAAAGGTGATAAAAACAGATTTATTACCATCAAATAAAATTAAACTAACTTATTTTAATCAGGCTCCAGAACCAGAACCAGAACCTTATGAAACAAATGAACCAGAACCTGAACCGCAACCAAAACTTTGGGAAGATGACCATTTATGGAAAACAAAACATCATCACTATTATTTAGAAAATAAATTAGAATTTTTAAATTCTCAGAATGAATGGTTTTACGATACGTCTGACAATTATCTTTATGTCCGATTATTTAATGACAGTGTTCCAACTCTTGAAAACATACGACTTAAAACTCAAAGTTATGTATTAAATATTACTTCATCTGATGTTATACTAAAGGGTATTAAGTTTTTTGCTACAACATTTAAAGGTTTAAGGTCACATAATTTATTGGTTAGCGATTGTGACTTTTTATATCCTAGTTGTTATGCACACATGCTGAATGAAATTAATGAAAATAGCAGTGAAAGAATGAACTCATTAGAAAATGAAGTGTTTGACAAAATGACAAAAATTATTTCTTCTAGAAATTGTAAAATATTTAAATGTAGTTTTAAATTTACAGATGGTTCTGGTTTAGAAACATCTGGTTCAACAGTAGGTGAACCTAATGTATTAGAAGATTGTTATTTTAGTTATATAGATAAAACATGTGCAAATTTAATTAGTGTTATGACATCTATTAGATTAAATGGATATGGAAATATTATAAAACACAATACATTTTTAAAAACAGGTGCATCATCTACTATTAATCCAGGAAATCAAGCAATCGTTGAACATAATGATTTATCTAGGTCTGGTTATTTACAAAGTGATGGTGCTATGATACATTGTATGGTGGCCCAACAAGAAAATATAAAAATCCGCTATAACTATGTTCATGATACTATTAAATATGGCATACGGTTTGATGGTGATGGAGATGGACATAGTGGATATATTCATCACAATATTGGTGTAAATTGTGAAGGTGGGATAATGGTTAAGGGTGGGGAATTATCAGGAGGTGTTTCTGTAGGTGGACATTTTGTATTTAATAATACAGTTTTTAATACAAACCTAACCTATTCTCAGGGTAAAAATGATATTATTGTTATAAATACTCAAAAAGGTGTACCTATTAATCATGGTTCAATAGTTCTTAATAATCTCTCCGCTAGATTGTCTGGACACAGAACAGAAATAGAAGAATTTGAAGATAGGATTATACACAGTAATAATTTTTCTGTTGACGGTCTACTAAATATTATAGATGATGATGATGTAAATACTATATCTCCAGAATATCCTAATTATATAAATAATCTTAATTCAGTTGTTACTGATATTGAAAATAATAATTTTATAGTACCTGATACTACGTTAAATAGAAATTATATTATTAATAAGGGATTAACAACACATGCAAATACATATATTAATGCCAATCTTACACGCGACATAGGTGCATTAGTTAATGGCGAAACACCCTTTACAACAGGAATAACATGGAGTACTGGAGCAAGGTCTGTAAGCAATTATATAGAATTTAATAGATTATCTTTTGTACCTCAAAATAAAAATAGAATTATTGAAGGAACTATGGTCTATAAAAATATCAGTGGAGGTTTTTGGGGGCTTATTTCTAATTATGGAGAGAAATATTTATTAAATCAAGATTTAAGTGATAGTTTAAAGATTGAAGGGAAAAAAGTAAAATTGGAAGCTACTTTATTAAATAATATGGTTAGTATTTACATGTGGGGTGATTATATGGTAAATATTGTAGCATATGATGTTGTAATTGTAGGAGGAGGCCCTGCTGGTATAATGGCTGCTTATAATTTAGCAAATAATAAAAATAAAAAAGTTTTGATATTGGAAAAAAATACAAATACATTAAGTCATTACAAAAAAGATGACTATGATGATATATTTAATTGGGAAGGGGCACAAAGTAATCCAAAATATATGTATCAATTTGATTCAGATGACAATCAGTCTAAAAGTGTTTGGATGGGACAAGGATTAGGAGGAGGAACATTGCATTTTGGACTACAATATATTGATACAGAAGATCTAATAAATAATAGCTTTCCTGAGTGGAAAAATGTAGATGGAGAAAATGTAATTAATTCTGTAAATAATATTACTCTTGCAAAAAGTCATACATACAATACTCAAAACGCCAATTGGAATGCATTAAAAAATTATATAGATACAAATCAAGCAACTACTAATGTTAAGTGTTATAATAATAAAATTTACACTAATTCAATAGTAGATAGTGCAACTAGTGGTTCAGAAATGTATCCCAATGGTCGTTTATTATTAGGAGATTTAATTTTAAATAACGATTTAATAGACATAAAATATGGTATTACAGTTAAAAATATTGAATTTGATAGTAATAATAAAGCATGTGGTGTGTTAGATTTTGATGGAGTTACACATAGTGCTGATACTGTTCTTATGTGTGCTGGAGCCATACAAACACCTGCAATACTACAAAGAAGTGGTATTTCTCAATTGGATGGTTGTGGTGATACATTATATGATCATGCTGGATCCTACTTTTTATATGGTAAAGTTGAACCTCAAACAACAACTACAACTACAACGACAGCATATTCAGGAGATGAAACATTTATTTTAAACACTGAAAATATAGCAAAAATAAATACACATTCAGGTAGAATTGTGCGTATAGCTGCTGGTACTCAAAATGACGATGACGATAAAGTATATGATTTTACAGAATGGGCTTCTCAGCATCAGGGGGGATATAATAATATAAATAATCATTCAAACTATGTATTGGCTATGCCCAGTGGGCATTACGCATCGCAATGGACAGGTCGTTCAAGTAATTTTAGAACTCAAATTACATCAAATGCAGCGAAAGATGCCACAATTAATTACAATGATTTACCTTCTAATTTAAAATCTACTGAGTTATACAATAGTTTATTTCCATCACAAACAGAAACAGTAACAACAACAACCTATACACCTGTTAGTGACATTGGATTAGAACCTGATAAAATAATTCCACATTTACAAACTCGCGATTCTAATTTCAAATGGCAAACATATTATTCAACTGTTCCTTCTTTAAAAAATTATATAATTTTAACACATGCTCAAAGTACAAATTTATCAGATAACGGAACTGTTGCAAAAAAGTCAGATAATAATGAAAATCCAGATGTTTTATTAAATCATGGAACTCCTTCATCATCTACTACATTATCACAAGATTTATTAGATGCATTTACCAAAAATCATGCTATAATGACAGCAAATGGATATACATTATTTAATCCTCCCCCGGCAACAACAATAGATGAAGCATATTTTCAATCAACACCACTGTCACCGTTAATTTCTATTTATCACTACCATGGAACTTGTAAAAATCTCGTTGATTCACAACAGCGAGTAAATGGAAAAACTAACTTATTTATAGGTGATATTTCGGTTCTTAGCAAACCATGGGGAGGATCAACTAGTTTCCCTGCATTGGTAACTGGATATATCGCATCTAAATATATTTAAAATTGAATAATATTTA
>MDTG01087785.1_pt1 | contig 17440 bp, 20 predicted proteins | sample 811421 | NCBI WGS metagenome assembly MDTG01 (sample SAMN05326645, study PRJNA326480) | marine metagenome | isolation source: seawater | place: Pacific Ocean: South East | collected 2011
GATGTCAGGAACCAGTATGGATGGAGTGGATGTGGTGATAAGCGAAATCCAAAAGGCTTCCTTATTAGTCATCGGGAGCATGACAGTACCTTACAGAAAAAAACTCAAGGCGATGCTTGACAGAGTGATTCTAAATAACGAACCATTAGCCATTCATGACTTTGCTGTCTTGGATGTGGAGATAGGCAAGGAGTTCGCAGGAGCAGTCAACGACGCTTTGCAAAAATTTGGCATAAAATATAATCAAATAATAGCTATAGGTAGCCACGGCCAAACCATCAGGCACTCACCATCTCCACCCACTCCATACAGTTTACAAATTGGAGATGGCGCGACAATTGCTGCTTTGACAAACATTACCTGTGTATCGAATTTCCGGAGTCTAGATATAGCACAAGGAGGCCAGGGTGCACCCCTTGTGCCAGCATTTCATGAATGGTGTTTTTCTTCAAAGAACAAAGAGCGGAGCATCTTGAACATCGGTGGGATTGCTAATTTAACAATCATAAACTCTGGTAGTAACCAACCTTTCGGCTTTGATACAGGACCGGGCAACTGCTTGATGGACGAGTGGAGCAATCTACATCTTGGCGAGCCCTACGATAAAAGCGGAGCATGGGCGTCTTCAGGGCAAACGATACCTTTACTACTCGAAAATCTCCTAGACCATGATTACTTTAAAAAAGGTATTCCAAAAAGCACGGGTCGAGAAGAATTCAATTTAAGATTTCTGCGAGAAAGAATTACGAACACTTCTATGAGTTCTGCTCCACCTGAGAACATTCAAGCGACGCTTCTAGAGTTTACTGCATACTCAATTACTGTCGCCCTAGACTTATTCACCAAAGAAAAAACGTCGGACGTTTTTGTTTGTGGTGGAGGCTTTTATAATACCGCACTAATGAAAGCGCTCAAGACTTCTATGTCCGCAAGAGACTTTTTTTCCACTGAAAAAATTGGCTATGATCCTCGGTTTGTAGAAGCCTCTGCTTTCTCATGGCTAGCATTCATGCGAATAAATCGTTTGGCCGTAAAGTTGGTCACATCGAAAAAAATGAAAAGATTGCACCTAGGAGCAATACATTCTTGATTAAACTGAAAACGAAGACCCGCAACCGCATGTAGTTGTGGCATTGGGATTCCTTATAACAAATTGAGAGCCTTCCAAACCCTCTGTATAGTCTATCTCAGCTCCATCTAGATATTGAAAGCTCATTGGGTCTATTAAAAGTTTTACTCCTTCTTTTGTCACTATGGTATCACCATCATTTTCTTTTTCATCAAAAGTAAAACCATATTGAAATCCGGAGCAGCCGCCTCCTTGAATGAAAACTCGTAGCATCAATTCGTTAGTGGTATCTTCTTCATCTATCAAGGTTTGAACTTTTAAAGCAGCCGCTTCAGTAAAAACGACAGATTTCTCATTTTCTACTAACATAGTAACACCTCATTTTTTACCCAGATATTTCTCAACCTTTTTTAACTCCAGTCTCCAGAGAGCTATTGCTTGAATTTAAAGTATTGTTGTCAATATTTTCTATTATTCTAACAAGTTTACCATTTACTTCGGCACCCATCGCCATTTCTATCAGCCCATAATACACATCTCCTTCAATACGGGCCGTGGGACCTAACTCTACATAGTCATCCGCATAAACATCACCTTTGACAACTCCCGCTATGATTACGAACGGAACTCTGACATGGCCTTCTACAGTACCACTTTCACTCAATGTAAGTGTAGCTAATTCGCCGACATCTGAGACAACATCACCCTTAATCAAGCCGTCTATGTGCAATCCCTCAGAAAATCGAAATTCTCCCAACACCCTAGAATGCCTGCCGATGAGAGAATCAACTTTAGTAGGCCGGGGTTTCCGAGGTCTTTTTACCAGCATCTTAACTCCCTAATTAAGTACCGAAATCCAATCGAAAGTATTGTTCTGCCGATATTTTTTCCCTCTACTATCTGCTACCGAAACTTGTACTTGTAACGGGACAAATTTTTCCGGCATCCTTAACGTGCCTTGAAATAAATGAAAATGCTTGAATCGAAAATTTAAAGCTTTTTTTCCTGATTCGACTAACTCTTTAAAAGCTATACTCTTTTCGAGGCCATCAGACTCTCCTAAAAAATTAATCAATAACTTACCCTCTGCATAACGTTGCTGCTTATTTATGTAGGTCATCACTATTTTATATTCAAAACGGCTTTCGCCATACAACGGTTTAATCGTCAATCCTTTTACTCTTGGTCCATCATCTATCTCTGCTGAGCGCACGATATCTCTATAGAAGCTTAGCTCTCCCTTCAGTAGAGCGACTTCACTCTGTAAGCGTACCAATTCGTCATGGTTGTTTCTTCTAAGTTGGTCACCAATTTCTTCCGTTCTGGAAAATTTTGTAATTTCAGAGTGTAAACGAGCATTTTCCTCTCTCAAACCTCTCACCTCAATCAACAAATCTTTAAATCCCTCACTAGAAGAAACAGCATTCGACACTGATCTCCAAAAACCATAGTCTGAAGCATACAAGACGATAACCGAAACAAAAAGTAACAGCAGCAAGTAAAGGCATACAGTACGGAGTGGTCTATGGGGTTTAATAATTAATCTCATCGTCTGCAGCAAAACCTTTACACTCAACTATCTAAGAGAGCTCTACTAAAAAATACATGGGTCGAGCCTTACAATTAGCCACTATTTTGAAGACCCGTATCGCTTCACAAACATTGTGGCCTAAAAGCAAAACATCCAAACAAAACTTAACGCGAATCCCCATATCAGTCAATTACTTAAAATATGATTTTATCTACTTAATTAGATTCTAAATGAGCTATTTTGGATTTTCTTCGATAGAAACACTTTTTGTGTTTCAATTATATATTTGCGAAGATAGAATTGGAATCCAAAATCTATTGTCATTGATTTTCGACAAGGAACCTCAAAGAATAAGTAAAGCATGTATTTGTGGACCAAAGCACTTCATTTTATATTTATAGTCACTTGGTTTGCGGGGCTATTCTACCTACCAAGGTTATACGTGTACCATGCTGACAGCAAAGATAGAGAGAGCACAGAGCGCTTTAAAATAATGGAGGCTCGATTGTATTTCGGAATAATGTTACCAGCAATTCTACTCACCATTTCTAGTGGTTTCGCCTTGGTTTGGATAAGAGGCTGGGATTGGTTGTTGACTACTTCATGGATGCATCTCAAGTTATTGTTAGTTTTGAGTTTAATCATTTTTCATCTATATTTAGGACTTCTAAGAAAGGATTTCGCTAGAGACAGCAATCAGAAATCGACTACTTTCTTAAAAATATTGAACGAGATGCCTGTTTTGATTTTAGTTTCGGTGACGCTCTTGGCAGTCTTGAAGCCATAGTAAATTAAAACCTGTAATTTACTATGACTGTTACAAAAACGCATTACCAGAAAAAAAAGCCTCTTGTTTTAGTAATAAGCGGACAAGATCCGAGTGGTGCAGGCATCCTCGCCGACATAGAAACATGTGCAGCAAACGGTTGCCTAGCATTGACTTTAGTTACCTCAGTGACCTGCCAAAACACCTCGTCTTACCAAGAAAAAATAGACATTGATGAAAATTTTTTAGTACGTCAGTTAAGCCTCCTCATGAAAGAATTCAAACCTAATGCTATAAAAATTGGATTAATACCGAATATGGCGATGTGTATAACCTTATCAAGCTATATCAAAAAACATCTCCCGAAATGCCCCCTTGTTCTGGATCCGATCCTTAAATCAGGTGGAAATAACAGTTGTTTAACCGACAACGGACTCCCATCCGCCCTAAGAAAAAACATGTTCCCATTAGCCACTGTGATAACCCCAAATAGGCGAGAACTTGCAAACCTTGGCGAAACTGAAAACATTAATATAGCGCTAGGTAGGATAAACAACCTCGGAACGAAAGCTATCTTGGCCACTGACGTGACGGATGACAAAGGTACTATTTTAAATATATTGAGCCAAGGCTCATCAAAACATACTGTAGAATATGCAATGAAGCGGTATCCAGAGTCTTCACATGGAACCGGTTGCACCCTTTCGAGCGCGGTGGCTTGCGAACTAGCCAAGGGTCGGACTATTTTGCAGTCTGCGGCTTCAGCTCAACAATTCGCACATTCATCAGTTGAACACTCCAATTCCTACGAGACGCAACAAACAATACCTAATAGATTTTTTTCACTATGATTTCTCAAGCTCAATTTCCAACTCAAGGACTTTATGCTATCACGCCAGAAAATATTTTGAGAGACGAAAATAGCTTAGAAAAAATTGAAGCTGTAATTCTTGGAGGAGCAAAGGTAATCCAGCTACGGCTAAAAGACCAAGACCAAACGCAACAGTCCATGGAAAAGATCATACAAATAAGGAAAATATGTGAAAATTTTTCTGTAGCATTTATAATCAATGACGATGTCGATCTAGCTTTCAAAATAGAAGCCGATGGAGTTCATCTTGGTCAACATGACATTTCCTATCGCGCTGCGCGACGAATTCTGGGAAACGATAAAATTATCGGAATATCATGTTATAATAATTTAGAAAGAGCAGTTAATGCGGCGGAGAAGGGCGCTACCTATATCGCTTTGGGCAGTTTTTATAATTCTTTAACGAAAAAAAGAGCGCTTAGATGCGGTATAGATATTCTTCAGCAAACTTCCAAAAAAATCAAAATTCCAATCGTAGCAATAGGCGGGATTACACCTAAAAACGGTCGTATCCTTGTTGAAAATGGAGCGAATTTTTTAGCATGCGTTGATGCATTATTTAAAGATGATAATGGATTCGACTCAGCGAGGGAACTCAACCTTCTTTTTGAACGGGTAACAAAATGAATAACGAGGATTTATTTTCACAAGCAAGAGAAGTATTAGTCGGAGGGGTCAACTCGCCGGTTCGCTCTTTTTTAAATGTAGGAGGCTCTCCTATATTCATAGAAAAAGGAACAGGCGCCATTATCACCGATGCAGAAGGGAAAGAGTATATTGATTACGTTGGAAGCTTTGGACCAGCAATATTAGGGCATGCCAACCGAGAAGTTGTAGAAACCGTCCAAGAACAAGTCTCAAATGGCTTCGGATTTGGAGCCCCTTCTATTCTAGAAAATGAGCTGGCTCAACTCATAATTGAACTAGTCCCGTCAATTGAAAAGGTCCGAATGACAAGTTCGGGAACTGAAGCGGCACTCACAGCGATAAGGCTTGCGAGGGGCTTCACAGGGAGGGAATTAATTATCAAGTTCGATGGTTGTTATCATGGCCATGTAGACTCCTTACTAGTTAATGCCGGTTCGGGCTTGCTAACATTCGGGTTGGCTGCTAGTAATGGCATTCCTCAAAGCGTAGTATCCGAAACCTTGGCCTTACCATATAACGATACAAACCTTCTAGAGGAAGCTTTTGAAAAATATGGCTCGAAAGTGGCTGCAGTAATAGTCGAACCAATAGCCGGAAATATGGGTTGTATACTGCCGAAGGAAAAATTTTTACACTCTCTCAGAGAACAAACGTCGAAACACGGTAGCCTACTAATTTTTGATGAAGTAATGACCGGCTTTCGGGTGGCACCTGGAGGAGCACAAGAAAAACTGGGAGTTACTCCTGATTTAACACTTTTTGGCAAAATAATCGGCGGAGGGTTACCGGTAGGGGCCGTCGCTGGAGCAAGCAAGATTATGAACAATCTAGCTCCAGTAGGTTCGGTGTATCAAGCTGGTACTCTCTCCGGAAACCCAATCTCAATGGCAAGCGGAATCGCCACTTTAAAACAATTAAAAGAACATAGAAAATACCAACGTTTAGAGAAAAATACTGGGTACTTGTGTGAGGGCCTAGAAAAAATAGCTACCGAATTTGACATCCCCATTGTAACTAATCATACATGTGGGATGTTTGGCATATTTTTCACCGAAGCAGAAACAGTGTGTTCTCTAGCAGACGTCAATGGGTGCGACCTAGAGGCGTTTAAAAAATTTTTTCATCTGATGCTTAATCACGGAATCAATTTAGCCCCCTCCCCCTTTGAAGCGGGCTTCCTCTCATTCACACACGACGATTATCATATAGAAAAAACTCTAGAGGCTGCACGATCAGCTTTTTCAGCTATTCGAACTTGATCCTCAAAACGAGAGTATTCTAAAGCTGTCCTTCTTTAAAGAGACCAACTTTGAGGTCTTTTCCTTCATATATCTTCTTTCCATCGACTTCCATCTCTGCGTCAGCAATACCAACGGTCAAAGATCTTGCAACAATACGTTTGATGCTTACGATGTATTTAACCGACTGAGCATCTGGAGTAACCTGACCTGCGAACTGCACATTGGCTCCGCCCAGAGCCCTCCCCCGGCCTAACCCGCCCTTCCAAGCCAAGAAGAAACCAACCAATTGCCACATAGCATCTAGTCCCAAGCAACCAGGCATCACAGGGTCTTCTTGAAAGTGACACGAAAAAAACCACAAATCTGGCACTATATCTAACTCCGCGATCACTGAACCTCTTTGATATTTACCACCACGATCTTCTATTTGAAGAATACGATCGAACATAAGCATTGGCGGTAAAGGTAATTGGGCATTACCATCTCCAAACAATTTGCCTTTGCCGCAATCTAGCAGTTCTTCTTTAGAAAACTCAGAATAGCGTTTTTTAGATAATACAATCGGCGCGTCGGCATTTAATATTTCTTTATCACCCATGCTGTTAGTTATCCTTCGAAATTTAAAACCCGATCATGCGTTAAAGCAGGAATCATATTCCTAACCTTGTCTACAGTCGACAATTTAATATCTGCGGTAATCACACCCTCTTGACCGGTTCCCTCGGCCAATACTTCGCCCCAAGGGTCCACTATCAATGAGTGGCCAAAGGTTTTTCGGCCCCAATTTCTAGTACCACACTGCGAAGGTGCAAAAACATAGCAGCCTGTCTCTATTGCTCGCGCCCTCACCAGAGCATGCCAATGAGCTTTTCCGGTTTTATAAGTAAAAGCTGCGGGAATAGTAATGAATTTGGCCCCATTTTGAGCCAAAATTCGATATAACTGAGGGAATCTTACGTCATAGCATATAGTTAAGCCACAAGGTCCCCAGGGAAGATTAACAATACTAGCTCGATCACCTGGAGAAACGATTTTTGATTCTTCATATCGTTGCCCATCCTTGATTGACACGTCAAAAAGGTGGACTTTGTCATATGTCCCGGCTATTCGGCCCAAAGGGCTTAGAACCACACTACGATTTTTAATCTTGTTCTGCCCGACAAAAACTGGAATTGAGCCGAGTAAAACCCAACAATTAATCCTCTTGGCCATTTCTTTTCCATGAAGTAGAGCAGGATGCGTTTCAAAAGAATATTTTTCGGAAAGATAAGCTGAATCCCTTTCTTCTAACAAACAATAAAATTCGGGTAAGCAAATTAGTTGGGGATTATAGGCAACCGCATCATCTATCAGTTCATCAAGCCGAGCAAGATTTTCAGAAAGAGAATCTCCGGCACAATTTTCAATGCAGGCAACCTTGAAAATATCACTCACAACATAGAATTCCTTAGATTCGGCTTTAAAGACTCTGTCCTCACAACGATCCCATCATGGTCGCAAAAAATGTAATATCCAGATTTAATTTCGATCTGTTCAATCATTACCGTCCCGTTTTTATCACCTTGACCGGCTTTTTTACTCCGCCGCGGGTTAGTGCCTAAGGCCTTAACTCCGAACTCAATTGATCCCAGTTCTTGAGAGTCTCTCACTAAACCGTAAACGACGACCCCGGCCCAGTTATTTTGCCAGCCCAGCAAAGCCAAATTCCCTCCTAGCAAGGCGCATTCTTTTGAGCCACCACCGTCTACAAAAAGGACTCGACCTTTTCCATCTTGGTTTAACAATTCTCGAACCAGAGTATTATCGTTTTTCACCTTGAGTGTAAAAACTTCTCCTTCAAATATCTTCCTCCCACCAAAATTCGAAAATATGTCGGGTAAAACTAAGACCGATTCACCAAATTCATCGCAAATATCTGCCGTCAAGTTTACTTTTTCCAATTAATCACCTCGTTATTCTTCCCGAGAGCCGTCTTTTTTTGGTCGCTTCCAACCAACAATATTTTTCTGGGCCACCCGGCTTACCACCAGGGTATTATCTTCAACATCTTTGGTAACCGTGGAACCCGCACCAATTGTCGAGCCACTGCTAATTTTCACGGGCGCTACCAATTCGGTATTCGAACCAACAAAAACATCATTCTCTATTATGGTCTTACTTTTATTTGCGCCATCATAATTACAGGTTATGGTTCCAGCCCCTATATTCACCCGCTGCCCTATATCCGCATCTCCCACATAGCTTAAATGGTTCACCTTACTTTTTTCTTCAATTACGGAATTCTTAATTTCAACGAAGTTACCGACAGTGACCTCCCTTGACAATCTGGTATTGGGCCGCAATCTACTGAATGGGCCAATTCTACAATCCACACCAATAGAAACTGAGTCTAAAACACAATGCTCTCTGACTACTGAATTCTCCCCTATCTCCGAATTTCTAACTATCGAATTCGGGCCAATATAAACCCCATCGCTTAAAACCACCCGCCCTTCAAAAACGACATTTACATCAATGGTGACATCACGGCCGAGCACTAATTCGCCGCGAACATCCAACCTAGACGGATCAAGAAGCGTTACACCAGATTCTAACAAATCACTTGCTATTCGATTCTGAAATACCCTCTCCGCCCGAGCTAACTGTTTCTTGTCATTAACGCCTAAGACTTCGGTAGAATCATCAACGGACAAAGAAGCAACCTTTACTTTATCTTCGGTTGCAAAAATTACACAATCTGTGAGATACAACTCATTTTGTAGGTTTTTTCCCTTTAAATTTGGCAACCAACGTTTTAGATAACTGGCCCGAATTGCAAAAATTCCACTGTTGCATTCAACTATCTTTCGGTCGGCCTCTTCTAGATCAACACTTTCAACGATTTTTTCCACTGTCCCATCTTCTTTGCGAAAAATTCTGCCGTAACCTTCAGGCTTCTCCAATGTTACAGTGAGCACCGAAAAACCTTGAGAGCTTTTAGCCTTTTTTGCTAGACGTTGTAAAGTTTCAGTTGTTATCAACGGGACGTCGGCACATAAAACGATGACAAGTTCGGAATCTTCTAGGTACGGTAGAGCTTGTTTCACAGCGTGACCAGTGCCTCTTTGCTCCGATTGTAAAACCCAATCGATATCGCGGTTTGATAGAGAAGACTTAAGATCGCTCGCATCGCTTCCATGAATAACGATAGGAGGTTTTTCGCTCAAAGGCGCTGCAGTATCTAGTACTCTCACCAACATCGGTTTTCCACCGATAGCATGGAGAACCTTAGGCAAAGCAGATTTCATTCGCTTACCTAGGCCGGCAGCTAGGACGACTATTCTAATTGACATTATTCCCCCGTTATCCTAACTCCTGATCCTTTAGGAGAGTTGAAGAATTAACAATCGCTCAAGGTCTTCAAAAAATGTAGTTCTACTAACGTCCAGCTCTACGTCGAAGCCTTTGAATAGCCCTTATCTGGGCCGCTGTTTCCGCTAGCTGCGCTCTCGCTTTTGCGTAATCCATACTGCCACCTCCGTCTTCCAGCATTTTCTGTGCGGCATCTCTAGCCTCTTGCACCGCAGCCTCATCAAGGTCTTCAGCTCTGGAGGCTGTATCTGATAGTATAGTCACAAGCTTAGGCTGAACCTCTATCATTCCACCAGAGACGTAGAAGGAGGCTTCTTCTTCAGCGGAAACTTTTACTCTTACTTCTCCTGGCCCCAAAAGCGTTAAGAGAGGAGCATGGCCTGGGGCAACTCCAATTTCCCCCTCAGCTGCCGGAGCAAAAACCATCTCGGCAGTACCTGAATAGATCTCTTTCTCAGCACTTACTATTTCAACTTTCATCTGTAGAAAACCTATTCCTGATTAAACCTGATCGGCCTTCCCTACTGCTTCTTCTATAGAACCAACCATGTAAAAGGCCTGCTCGGGGAGGTCATCATGTTCCCCATCAACAATAGCTTGGAAGCCTCTTATGGTGTCTTTTAGTGATACGTATTTTCCAGGACTTCCAGTAAAAACTTCAGCTACGAAGAATGGTTGTGACAAAAATCGCTGTATTTTTCTAGCCCTAGAAACAGACAACTTGTCAGTCTCAGAGAGCTCGTCCATCCCCAAAATAGCAATAATGTCTCTCAATTCCTTATACCTCTGCAAGGTATTCTGCACAGCCCGTGCAGTGTCGTAATGTTCTTGACCCACAACCAAGGGATCTAATTGGCGCGAAGTTGAGTCTAGGGGGTCTACCGCCGGATAGATTCCTAATTCAGCTATTTGACGAGAAAGAACTACGGTAGCATCCAAATGCGCGAAGGTTGTTGCCGGCGAGGGATCGGTTAAATCATCCGCCGGAACATAAACCGCCTGTATGGATGTTATTGAACCATCCTTCGTCGAGGTTATCCTCTCTTGTAATCGTCCCATTTCTTCCGCTAGAGTGGGCTGATATCCTACAGCAGAGGGCATTCTTCCAAGGAGGGCAGAGACCTCTACCCCCGCTAAAGTGTACCGGTAAATGTTATCAACGAACAGCAGTACATCGCGACCCTCATCTCTAAATTTTTCGGCCATAGTCAAACCTGTCAAAGCCACTCGCAATCTATTGCCAGGGGGCTCATTCATCTGGCCGTATACCAAAGAAACCTTGTCTAAAACATCTGACTCTTTCATTTCATGGTAAAAATCGTTTCCTTCGCGAGTTCGCTCCCCTACACCGGTAAAAACTGAGTACCCGCTATGCTCTATTGCGATATTTCGTATTAGTTCCATCATGTTGACTGTTTTTCCAACACCAGCCCCGCCAAACAGGCCAACCTTCCCACCCTTAGCGAAAGGGCAAATTAAGTCGATGACTTTGATTCCAGTTTCTAGCAACTCGGTTGTCGCAGAAAGCTCCACAAACTTAGGGGCTTCTCTGTGAATTACCATCCGCTCTTCTTCCCCTATAGGACCCTTTTCATCAATGGGATCACCCAAAACATTCATTATCCTACCTAAGGTTTTTTCTCCCACAGGAACCTTAATACCCTCTCCTGTGTTGTTCACGTTTATACCCCTTTTAAGCCCGTCAGTGGATCCTAACGCTATGGAACGAACTATCCCGTCCCCCAATTGCTGTTGTACCTCTAGAGTGACATTAGAAGCCTCTAACTCAAGCGCATCAAAAATTTTTGGCACCGAATCAGTTGGGAATTTAACGTCAACAACAGCACCGATTACTTGTACAATTTCTCCGGAATTCATTATCTGAACCTTTTTAAGTTATATTTTTTAAAATAATCTAAATTCACAGTTAAATATGTTGAGCCAACTACTAGACAGCCGCTGCTCCACCCACTATTTCTGACAATTCCTGAGTAATAGCAGCTTGCCTAGCTTTATTATAAACAAGCTGTAACTCATCAATAAGCTTCCCGGCATTGTCAGACGCAGCTTTCATAGCCACCATTCTGGCAGCCTGCTCACACGCAATATTCTCCACAACTCCTTGATAGACCAAAGACTCTACATATCTCGAAAACAATCTATCTAAAACCTCTGCCGCTTCAGGCTCATATATATAATCCCAATGATAATCTAAATCATCAGAATCGTCCGGAACGAGAGGCAACAGTTGTTCAAAGACTGGAGACTGAGTCATTCTGTTGACAAATTGATTATAAACTATGTAAACACGATCCAAGTTCCCTTCTAAATACTCATCAACCATAAGTTTAATAGTACCTATAAGTTGCTCCACATTCGGAGCATCCCCCAGCTGGGTCACCTGCCCTACGATATTAGCACCTATACGAGAAAAAAAGTTCACTCCTTTATTACCAACGATTGAAAGCTGGAGTTCCTTACCTTCCTTTTCCCATTCCTCAAACTGCTTCAAAGTCTGCCTAAAAAGATTGCCATTTAATCCGCCACATAAACCTCTATCAGTCGATATGATGAGGATGCCAATTTTTCGTATTTTTCTCTGCTCTAGAAAAGGGTGGTGGTACTCAGTTTTTGATTTAGCAACATGCGTTATAACGTCACGAACCTTATCCGCGTAGGGTTTAGCTGCAGACATTCTTTCTTGAGCCCTCCGCATTTTACTGGCAGCAACCATTTCCATGGCCTTGGTGATTTTCTGTGTGTTTTTTACACTCGTGATTTTGGTTCGGATTTCCTTGCCAGCTGCCATTTTATTTGCCTTTTCCTAATTCAATCTTACCAAGATTGAGTTTTCTTAAACTCTTCCAGTGCACTTTTAAGATGGCCTTCGGTCTCGTCATCATAATCTCCAGTTGCGTTTATCCTGTCAACAAGATCAGAATATGAAGAACCAATAAAATCTTGTAAGGCAGATTCGCACGATCCTATTTTTTCCATCTCAACGTCGTCAAGAAAGCCGTTTTCAACTGCAAATAAGCTAACTGCCATACTGGCTACGGACATCGGGGAATATTGTTTTTGTTTCATAAGTTCCATCACTCTTTGGCCTCTTTCTAGCTGCTTCCTGGTAGCTTCATCTAAGTCTGACGCAAACTGCGCGAAGGCGGCCAATTCCCGATATTGAGCTAAAGCCAGCCGTATTCCGCCGCCAAGTTTTTTTATTATTTTGGTCTGAGCAGCACCCCCGACCCTGGAAACTGACAAACCAGCGTTTATTGCAGGTCTAAACCCAGCATTAAACAAGTCTGTTTCTAGATATATTTGTCCGTCAGTTATAGATATTACATTTGTAGGAACAAAGGCTGAAACATCTCCTGCTTGAGTTTCAATTATCGGTAAAGCCGTCAAAGAACCGGTTTTACCTTTCACGGCACCATTCGTAATTTTCTCTACTGCATCTGAATTTATTCTCGACGCCCGTTCAAGAAGCCTAGAGTGCAAATAAAAAACGTCCCCAGGATAAGCCTCACGACCTGGCGGTCTCCTTAACAAGAGAGACACCTGACGGTAGGCCCATGCCTGTTTTGTTAAATCATCATATATTATCAGTGCATCCTCTCCTTTATCGCGAAAATATTCCCCCATAGAACATCCCGAATAAGGGGCTATGTACTGCATTGCCGCAGAATCAGAGGCCGTAGCTGCAACCACTATGGTATGTTTCATTGCATCATGCTCTTCCAACTTCCTGATAACCGCATTAACGGAGGAGGCCTTCTGTCCAATCGCTACATAAATGCATTTAATACCTGTTCCCTTTTGATTGATGATCGCGTCTACAGCCACTGCTGTTTTTCCAGTTTGTCGATCACCTATTATCAGCTCTCTCTGACCTCGACCCACTGGCACCATAGAATCGATAGACTTTAAGCCTGTCTGAACCGGCTCACTGACCGACTGTCTTTCGATTACACCTGGAGCGATCTTTTCAATCGGCTCAGTCCCTGCTGCGTCCACTTCTCCCTTTCCATCAATAGGGTTTCCTAGGGCGTCAACCACGCGGCCGAGCAATCCGTCACCAACTGGAACCTCTAAAATTCGGCCTGTGCATCTACAAACATCTCCCTCCGAGAGGCTTTCGTATTGACCGAGTATTACCGCCCCCACTGAATCTTGTTCTAGATTTAGAGCAAGCCCAAAAACATTATTCGGAAACTCAATCATCTCTCCCTGCATCACATCGCTGAGCCCATGCAGACGAGCGATGCCGTCAGTCAAGCTTATTATTGAACCCTCGGTACGAGTTTCCGCTCCTGAATCTAATCCTTGTATTTTCTTCTTGATTAATTCACTTATTTCACTTGCCGTTATACTCATAACATCCTCTTAAAATTTCTTCAAAGATAATTATTTTTCGCACCTAAAAGCTAAATCTTCACTCACATTATTTGCTGCTCAAAAGCCCGAAGACGGCCTTTGACAGAAAAATCTACTACCGCATCTCCGACCTTTATCACCACACCACCAATCAAGTCTGGAGACATTAAAACCTTCAAAACGCAATCGCCGCCGAATTTTTTTGAGACCTCAGCTTCAATTGCTTTTGTTTCATCATCGCTCAATTTGTAAGGTGTATAAACTTCAGCAGTGGTGACTCCATCATCTGCTTTTCTTAGAAGCTCGAATATGTTTCTTATTTCTGAGAAAACACTGATCCTCTTGCCAGAAAGTAGCAACCCAATAAAGTTCTTCTGCTCCTTGGTCGGAGCCTCGGCCAGGCAATCTAGCACAACTTCCAGTGCCAAATCTGTTGTAAAAGAAGGATTCTCAACCAAGTTGTTAAAGTCTTTATTTAACGCGATTATCTCCAAATTCTCGAGAAACCCCCCCCAAAGAGGGAGTTCCTGAGTCTCTTTTGCTATCTCAAATATTGCTCTGGCATATGGTCTAGCTATAGTGTTCTTATCTGACATGTATAGGCAACCTACATATCACTGGAGATTTGCTTGAGAATTTCTCGATGATTTTCTTCATCGACTTCCCTGGCTAGTATTTTCTCTGCACCCATTATTACTAACTCTGCGACCTCTTGTCGAAGCTCCTCTCTAGCCCGGTTTCGTTCCTGGTCCATCTCAGTTTGCGCCGCGGATTTAATTTTGTCAGCTTCCTGTCGAGCCTCGCTTTTGGCAGCTTCCACGATCTCCTCCGCCCGCCTTTGAGCTTGGTTAACGAATTCAAGCGCCTTCTCTCTACCATCAGACAATAACTTTTCAACTTTTCCCTCGGCGTCCTCCAACTCTTTAGCACCACGCTCAGCCGCAGCCAGCCCATCAGCTATTGTTTCCGCTCTCTCATCCAACACTTTGATAAGAGGTGGCCACACGTATCTCATGCAAAACCAAACAAAAATCGCGAAGGAAATCGCTTGACCTAGAATAGTTAAATTAATGTTCATAATAAAGAAACCATTTCCTAGCTAAGGTTTAAATTTGGCCCTAAACCTGTCCTAAAAAGGGGTTTGCGAACATTAACAAAGCTGCAAAGGCTATGGAAATAATGGGCACTGCGTCGGTCAATCCTAACATAAGGAACATTCTTGCTTGCAGCATGGGCACTAATTCAGGTTGCCGCGCGGCGCCTTCCAGAAATTTACTCCCCAAAATCCCTATGCCAACACCTGCTCCTAAAGCGCCCAGGCCGATCATTATTCCAGCGGCTAGAGCAGAAAAAGCGACTACTTGTTCCATATTATTTTTCTCCTAAATCAATAAACATACGCTAAATTCAAACTAATGACTCTCATGGGACTGTCCCAAATACACTATTGTAAGCATCATAAAAATATATGCTTGAAGGGTAACAACCAAAATATGAAATATTGCCCACGGCACCGACAAAGCGAACTGCAAATAGAACGGCACTAGAGCAGCTATCAGTACAAAAACCAATTCGCCCGCGAACATGTTACCAAAAAGCCTAAGAGAAAGAGACAGTGGTTTCGCTATCAAAGACACAGTTTCCAAAACCAAATTTACCGGCAAAAAAGCCTTTCCAAAAGGATGAAATGCTAACTCTCCAAAAAATCCACCCAAACCCTTCACTTTAATCCCATAAAAAATCATCAAAAAGAACACAGACAATGACAGGCCAAACGTAACGTTTACATCCGTTGTCGGCACAATCTTCATATACTCCAATCCAGCTAGATAGCTGAGGTGAGGTATAAAATCAACCGGTACTAAATCCAGAAGATTCATCAAAAAAATCCAGACAAATATTGTTAGTGCTAGGGGGGCTATCAAAGCATTCTTGCCATGAAAGGCATCTTTCACGCTGCCCGCCACCATTTCTATTACTAATTCGACAAACAACTGGAGCTTTGATGGTTTAGAAACTGTTACTTTACCGGCAACCATTTTGAATACAGCGCAAAACATTAGTCCCGTTAAAAGCGACCAAAACATGCTATCAACGTTTATTGAGTAAAACCCCATCTCGCTAGCCTCTAGGGCGCTATGAGCAAACCCTAAGGAACCATCCTCAGTCCTGCCAAAAGTCAAGTTTTGGATATGATGGCTAATGTACTCTGCCGGAGTATTGCTTGCCATTATTTAAAATTTTCCCCAAAGTGCCATAGTTTTGTTTTCACCAAGATGTCTTGTATTTTTAAAAGCCTTTCTCTACTAAGCTGCGACTAATTTTCTCGTGTTGCTAAATCTTCTGAATACCTAAAGGCAAATCCGCTTACTAAAGCCAGTGTTAGGTAAACAACAACAACTACCAAAAAATCAACCTGCAGAAAAATAATCGCTATCAGAAAAAGCGCCAAGGAATAAATTATCTTGAAAGCGCTTTTTAAGTAAATTTTCCTCAGTCTGTCCTCCGGTTTAAGTCCGCGTTGCAAATTCAACAGCCCACACGCCATGTGATAATTGGGCAGCAGCCAAACCAGCCCCCCAATAAGTCCTGCGAAAGCTGTTTTAGCCTCAAAAAACAAAAACAACACCAACCCAATTAACAGAACGAGCGTTAGCTGAAACAGCATCATCCTCGTAATTAGACTTTTAACCCTTTCACCTTCCATATATTCCGTCTTTGTAAGATGCGTTAGGCCTTATTATCAGACCCAGGGGCGCGATTATCACAACCGCCTAGTTATTGCACTGCGAATGATATCCAAAACCGCACCTATCCGGCAAGCGAAATCATAAACTTTGTTATGATTTCCTTCGGTGAATTCTTGGATAGTGCATCCCAGCCCAATGCTATTTACTCTTACTTGATTCTTTTCATGATGCCATCTAGCTCATCTAGGCTGTGAAAATTGATAACCAACGACCCTTTTCCTCGCTTATTCCACTTGACCACGGTTTCACTACCGAAAAGTTCAGACAATTCTACTTCTAGTGAGGCAACATCAGGATCTTTTTTAGTAGCACTCGCTTTTTTCTGCCCTACTCTTTCGGCCTTGACTTTTTTTATCAGAGCCTCTGTTTGGCGAACACTCAATCCTTTTCCAACTATTTCTGCCGCTATCTGAGGCTGTAATTCTTTGTCTACTCCTAAAAGCGGCCGAGCATGCCCCATTTCTAATTTGCCCGCCTCAACCAATTCACGAACCTCGTGGTTTAGGTCTAAAAGTCTTATTAAATTACTTACGCCCGCCCTTGACCGCCCGATTGCTTCCGCGATTTCCTGGTGAGTCAATTCAAATTCCCGAACTAATCTATCGAGCGCCTGCGCCTCTTCAATAACGCTGAGTTGTTCTCTTTGAATGTTCTCTATCAATCCAATACTCATCGCCTCTTCGTTAGTGAGGTTTTTTATCACGACCGGTATAGATGTTAAACCAGCCATTTTCGCCGCTCGCCACCTACGTTCCCCAGCTACCAGCTCATAACGTCCGGTTTTAGTCGCACGGACAACTATAGGCTGAACAATACCTCGGGCTCTAATTGATGAA
>MDTG01349166.1_pt1 | contig 17439 bp, 14 predicted proteins | sample 811421 | NCBI WGS metagenome assembly MDTG01 (sample SAMN05326645, study PRJNA326480) | marine metagenome | isolation source: seawater | place: Pacific Ocean: South East | collected 2011
ACATTTCCAAAAATTTAGCCGATTCATCCGGTAAACATTTGTGTTTGTCTACAGTGACCCGTCCTACTATATCTATTTTTTTCATATTTAGAACCTTTGTAATAGCTTTCTTGAAATCATTGTCAGACAAATTACCTGTTTCATCCAGTTTCATCCCCTTATAATCTTCAAACACACCAGCACCCTTTTGTGGGACGTCCTTTGTATTGTTATGATATTCTGTAGTCTCTTCATAATCCAACACATCTAAATCTAGTGGACTGATAGTAATCTTACCATTGTGTTCCTCGAAAAATTTCAAATCAGATATTTTCTTTTCCTTCTTTGTTTTAGATTTTGAAACAGATGATTTGTTGGATTTGGTTTTAGAAGCAGTTTTGGTTTTCTTCTTTGTGTCTCCACCACCAGTTTTCCCCTTTTTATCATACTTATTAACAAACCCAAATGGGTTACGTGTGATGGTCAAAAGACCATTTTCCTTTCCACTATAATCAATATAATCATAGTTTGTAAATCCATTATTTTTGAAAATAGACATGATAGTTTCTGTGTCAATCTTTTTCACTGTTGTTTCGCCGGTGCTTCTTAGATTGAATTTCCAAGTTTTGATGTATCCTCGCAATATATTGTATAAAACACCAATTTCATTTGGGTAGTTAATAATAGGGGTTCCCGTCAACAACACAATGCGAACATCCGTGGCATCCATCAAATAATTATACAATGTGTATGATATCGACTTCTTGTCCTTCAAACTATTTACAATACGAGATACGAAGTTATGAGCTTCATCAATAATAACGGTTTTGTGGTCGAATGGATTTTTACTGTTACTTTGTGTTAACTCGTCCAATCCCTTACGTGTGAGACCATTGTAATTCACATCTATATATTTAGCACGAATCATCTTGTCTAATTGTTCGTCCACGCTTTCTTGGTCGCTTTCAGACAGTTGTGAAAAATTGGCCGGTTTCTTGATATCCACCATCCAAGCACCACGTTTCTTTTCAATATAAGCTTTAGGTAAACTCAATGCTTTCATCAAGATTTTCAATGTTTCTGCTTCTCCATCTAAACTAATGAATTCCCAATATTGATTTTTGCGATACAACAAATCTCCACACTTCTTCAATTCTGAAAAGAAATTCATCTTCAAAGAAGCAGGCGTCATCAATACAACTTGTTTCTCGCTTTTCATACCTTCAGCAATAGCAATCGATGTGCACGTCTTACCCGAACCCAGTGAATAATACAATAATAATCCTCTGTATGGAGTATACAAATTCAAATAATCAGTAACGACCTTCTGGTGTGTTAACAGTTTGAAACTACTACTTTTTGAATTACGCAAATTTTCACAACTAATGGTTTCATCACCTTTATCCAATTCTTTTCTATATGGCTCCAACAGTTTAGATAATTTCTGTATGAATATTTTGCGATTATACAAATAGTGTGGAGACGCCTTTACTAAGATTTTCTCTGGGGGAGGTAATCGTTGACTTACTATCTTGGAGCCTAATGTTACTTCGGTAAAATCAATATCTTCAAGGTCTTCATCATCATATTCATCTGTTTTTGATTTTGATTTCTTTTGACGTTTTTTAGGCTTCTCTATTACCACTTCCTCTTCGTCTTCATCTTCCTCATCGTCAGAGTCGTCTTTAGATTTTTCCTCATCATCTTTTGTTTGTTCTTCATCTTTAGACACTTCATCGTCTTTGGATTCTTCGTCATCGTCTTTGGATTCTTCTTTATCGGAATCCAATTGAAGTTTTTCGAATTTTTTAGAAAGCATTTGTTCTGTATTTTCGAGAACCACTGGAGCTTTAGAAACAAGTCTATTTTCTATAATTGTTTCGTTGATACGTTCTAATATATTGTTTCTATTGATGAAAGCTGTTTTGCGTTTATCAAACAATAATAATTTTACGGGAGAGTCTTCGTCATCACTATCATCGGCTTTCTCTTTTGTTGGAGTTTCATCAGAATCTTTTTCGATAATTTCTTCAGTCTTTTTCTTTGTTTCCTCGCCATCGTCTTCGTTGAGAATAGAATCGACGGTTTTGTCTGTCTTTTTAGAAATTGAACCGAAAATAGATTTTGTAGGTTTTATGGATATTGATACAGATTTTTTTGTTGCCGGTGCTTTTTTTGTTTTTAATGAAGCAATATCAAAATGTTCCATATTTAATATATATTAACACTATAAAATATATATCAAATTCATCTTTATATTTTACATCACATCATTAAAAATTTATCAAATGCTGTATTGACTCTTCGCACGCAATTTGTTCGGCCTTTTTCTTTATCTTATGTATCCCTTCGCCTAAAAACAAAAATATTTTACCTTTCTCAGACATATGTTGATGTATGTCCGTAAAGGATGAAAATTTCTGATAAGACACACTATTATGATGTGTAAGACCAAACGTAGGTTGACCTAAACATAAATATACACCCATATGGTAACCAGAGTCTACATCGTAATCCTCGATTTCCATATAATAAGGTGTTGTCTTGAACTCTTTTTGAATGCGAATCTGTAGTATGTTCTTGTAATTGTCATCGTTCTGAATCAACTTCATCCAATCTACGTGCTTCTCAAAAACATTCTCTAAGAAAATCTGAACCATCTGAAATCCCGGTCCCGTTAAAAAAACATTGTCAAACCATCCGTCTTCATCCTTAACACTTAATTTATTGAAATCTAAAAACATCGCACCAATAAACGACTCAAACAAACAACCCAATTTCTTCAAATTACTTCGGGTGTTTTTACTTTCAGTATGTTTAGACAATATAAACCATTTATCGAGTCCCATTTCTTGAGCCAATTTTCCAATTGACTCGTTTTTCACCATTGCGATTTTCTTTTCGGTCATAAACCCTTCATCGGCTTTTGGAAATCTTCTATACAATAACCATTTAGTAATTGCTTCTAATAATCCATCGCCAATAAATTCCAATCGTTCATTCGATTTTGTATGTAGTGGCATACAATCATCAGGTTTAGGAACAATGACAATATTATTTTGTTGGTTTTCTTCTTGACTCTTTTTCAAATAAGATTTGTGTATGAAAGCACGTTTGTATAAGTTGAAGTTTGTAACCGGCAAATCTATTCCGTATTTCTTCAATATATTTTCAACATCTTTAACAGTGATTTCTACATTTAGAGGATTGTATGGATCAAACACGAAGGTTTCAACACCATTTGCGTTTTTCTCAATACGGATGTCATCACTATTAGCATTCATGTTATTTGTGGAAATAAAATGAATTCTATTTAATGTAATTAATAAATTATATTTATATCCTTTCGCGAAATAAAAAATATTTAGTAAGTATATAATTATGGGACTTTCAAATTCTGCTTCCAGAGCCAGAAACTACGCTCAGACAAACAATCAAGATCAAGGTGGAGGAAACAAAAAGGCTGGATTTCCATACCAAGTCGGACGTGAATCGTGGACTTCCATCCACTTCGGAACCAGCTCTATGGGTAAGTCTGTTGTTCCTTGCGGTAAGTTGAGCTGCTTGAGAACTCTTAGATACACCGGAAATGTTCACCCTTCCAGACCTATCGGTGGTGATGTCAGAACCACTTACTACCTAAGAGGTATCTAAATATCCTAATTTTAAACTATTTAGTAAAACTATTTAATGTTTCATTATAATTTTTGTATTATAATGAGAATTACTTTAGATAATCGAGAACGTGATTTGTTTGATAAACTCGAGAAAATGATTTGTGAAAATCGACAAAATATATCTACATTAACGTCTTATCAACTGACACTCGGAGATATCCTGATTAGAACAGAAGATTTAGATGACTTGATTTTGATTGAAAGAAAAAGTTTGAAAGACCTTTTAGCAAGTATCAAAGATGGACGCTACGAAGAGCAATCATACAGACTCATTCATTCCAGCGGATTTCTCCCACATAATATTGTTTATATTATTGAAGGTCCAATGAATTCTTTGAGGAATTTAGCAGAAAGAAACCTCGTTTATTCTTGTATTACTTCTTTGAACTATTTCAAAGGATTTAGTGTGTTGAGAACCAGCTCATTACAAGAAACCGCGGAACTTATTATTCAAATGACCAACAAAATTCACCGCAACTTTGCTAAAGGAATCAAACCTTTAATCGCAAACACACCCATACCCACATCCACAAACACTAATACTAATATTAGTGAGAACGAGAACGAGAACGAGAATAAGGATACTTTAGAAGAACCCGCAGAAATTTCTCAACAGAATCATACACAAGAACCTTGTGACTATAGTCACGTGGTAAAAAAGGTCAAAAAGGATAATATTACAAAGGATAACATAGGACAAATATTATTGTGTCAGATCCCCGGAATATCTTCTAAATCTGCTTTAGCGATTATGGCTAAATTTGGAACATTTTCTAATTTATTGAAATGTTTAGAAAATGATCCTAATTGTATGAGTGATGTTATGTATGAATCTGCGGACGGAAAATCCAGAAAAATTAGTAAAGTCTGTTCTGAGAACATTATTAATTTATTTCTAATGTAGATAGTTTCTTACATCATATTTGGGGTCATTGTATTCATATTCTTTCTCTTTACGGCAAATAAATTCTTGTTTGGTGGTTCAACTTCACGGTGTTTGTATTTTCCAGAGTCAACTACTTTTTCAGTGTATAATACACCACCCCAATTAGTATCCATAGGATTATCACTCACTGCTGCGTTTTGTTGGGTTGATTCGTGAATTTTATCAATGGGTGTGTATTGACCTTGTTGTAAGCCATACGGGTCAAATCCATTATACATATTATTGTTGTAGATGTTGCTATCATCCGCCGAGTTGATAACAGGAACTATTTTAGGAGCTTCTCTAAATAATGGAATGGATTGCGGGAGACCACCTTGTGTATCAAATGGGCTGGGGCGGTTTCTATATACGGTTTCACCTTGTGTGTTTTGTTCTTCTTGGAAATATAACACTGGGCAACGAACTCCATTGTTTCTTTGTGTTTCTAAATAATTGATATATTCATCTAAATTGTAAAATGGAATGGGATTCTTGTCTGATTTAGGCTCCTTGGAGTTATATAACAATAATCCTTCACTGGTTTTGATTAACATATCAGGACACGATTGAGGGCTTCCTTCTTGTTGTTCTTCTTCATCATCGTCTTCTTTGTTTTCAAAACCTTCATTTAATATTTTCATAGACTCTTTGGTATATACATATCCACCAGCGGCGAAAACCAATATAGCAAATAAGATGAATAAATGTTTTTTCAATGTCATATGTATTAACAATATAATATAAACTTCTAAAATATTTTCAAAATATATTGGTATAAATATATAGAATGCCAAAAAGAAATACGCGTAAAAATCGCCTTACAAAATCTCAAAAAAAAGAAATTAATATAGATGATATATTACAAGACCTTGAAGAAGAACCAATAAAGATTCAAAAAAATTCAAACAAGAAAAAGCAAAAGAAATCTACCAAGAAAAACCGGACAAAATCCAACAAGAAAAAATCCACGAAAATTACTCCAAAAGGTCCAACACCACCTGAACAATTCGTAAGCATTGATGATGCTGAAGATACATATGTAGGAAAACTTTACGCAGATTGGTGTGGACATTGTAAGCATATGAAAAAGGACTGGGATGTCATGCAAAATACACTAGAACAAGACCAAGGCCCCGTCGTATTAAATGTGGAGTCTTCCAATGAAACTGATTTCTTAAATTTGAATCCGAATTTCGAACCTCAAGGATATCCAACAATATTTAAGAAAAAACCAAAAAAGCATTTCGAATATTACAAAGGTCCACGAAACAGTGAAGCATTTATTATATGGGCAATGAAATAAATAGTGTATGGAAACCCCTTTTAATTTTTTCAACTAAATATTTGAGAAAATTGATTTGAAAAATTGGTTAGATTATATTCAATAAAACATACACATCAAATAGCAATATGGAAAAATCACGCAAACTTATTGGAAAGAACTTTAGACTTATTGATTTCAATATTTATGACCATTCTGAAAAAGCATCCGCGAATGATGACGAATCAACATCCTCCAATGAAAGTCGTTCCAAGAAAATTCCCATTTCGGAACAACAGTTTCATATCCAAATGTTCGGTATCAATGAAAGCGGCGAAACTGCGTCTATTACCATCACGGATTACAACCCATTCTTCTATGTCAAAGTAGGAGACAATTGGAAAGACCAACACGCATATGAATTCTTGGAACATATCAAACAATTCGAAGAAATTCGCAGAATGGCATCGGCCATATTGTCCATCAAGTTGATTGATCGCAAGAAACTCTATGGATTCACCGGTGGAAAGACACACAAGTTTGTTATGATTGAATTCAAAAATATACGAACAATGAATGCCGTGAAAAACCTTTATTATAGTTATGACTCCAACAACAATCGTAAATTCAAACCACTCGTATTCAATAAAACTTCAACACAACTGTATGAGAGTAGCATTCCACCTTTGTTACGATATTTCCATATCCAAGAAGTCAGTCCATCTGGATGGGTTTTCGTTCAAACAAACAAGGTGATTACTGTAAGAAACAAAACGACCACTTGTAAATACGAATATACTTCTCTAAAAAAATACGTTAGAGCTAACACTTCTAAAGAAACACGTGTTCCATACAAAATATGTAGTTTTGATATTGAAGCCAGTAGTAGCCACGGAGACTTTCCTGTTCCCATTAAAAGTTACAAAAAACTCGCCACAAATATCGTCGACATATTCAACGCACAAGAGCCTATGGAACATAAACGTGCGTGTGTATTATTGGAAAAAATCATTATGACCGCTTTCCAATACGGCAAATTCGACGACGTGGATATTGTGTATCCTATTAATAAAATTACTAAAGAAAAAGTAAAAAGTGCCATCAAAAAACTCCTCACTAAAACCATTGGTTCTATTGTCTTGGAGAAAAACAGTGCTATTATCGGTATTGAACAAATGTTTGAGGCTTCAAAAGATAAAGATCAAACACAAAATACTATCAGTGGAGATAATGATGATAACGACAATGATAATGATTTCGAAGAAACGACATCTTGGAAAAGACCTTCAAAAACCTCATCGATAGAAAGTAAAACTACCATCATCGACATATTAAATAGTAATATGTTTGAAAGAGACCGTAAAATAGACGAAATTAACAAACTGTTTATGGATATGAGCAGTGGATTTCCGAAGTTGGAAGGTGACCGAGTGACTTTCATTGGGTCTACCTTTATGAAATACGGTGAAACCACCCCTTATTTAAATCATTGTTTGGTTTTGGGTGATTGTGACGATATATCTAACATCGAAATCGATACATGCACAACAGAACAAGAATTATTATTAAAATGGACCAAATTGATGGAAAAGGAAAATCCGGATATCATTATTGGATACAATATATTTGGTTTTGATTATGAGTTCTTGTTTCGACGAGCCCAAGAAAATATGTGCACAACGGAATTTATGAAATTTTCCAGAATCGCCGACGAATGTTCAGCCAAGATGGTATTCAATAAAGAAACACAGCAAAAAACAGAAGATTTGGAAAATACAAAAGTTGTTTTAGCTAGTGGTGAATACGATTTAAGATACTTCAAAATGACCGGACGATTACAAATTGATATGTATAGTTATTTCCGCAGAGATTTCAATTTGTCTTCATACAAATTGGATGACGTGGCAGGTGAGTTTATTAGTGACGACATTAAAAAAGTCGAGTATTATATCGATGAAAATCATACACATTTATATAGTGGTAATTTGGCTGGATTGAATGTCGGGGATTATATTCACATTGAAATCACGCAGTTTTCGTCGGACTATTATAACGGCGGTGAGAAATTCCGTGTGTTGAATATTATAAAAGGCGTTGAATCGGGTGGTAAAAAGTTTAATGTGATTGTCATAAAAGGCCAACACGAACTTGATATGAAATTGAAAATCAAATGGACAATGGCCAAAGATGATGTATCTCCACAAGACATCTTCCGTTTGTCTAATGGAAATAGTAGTGACCGTGCTGTGGTTGCTAAATACTGTATTCAAGATTGTAACTTGGTTCATCATTTGATGAATAAAATAGATGTTCTGACTGGATATATCGAAATGTCCAGTATTTGTAGTGTTCCCATTTCATTCTTGGTGTTTCGAGGTCAAGGTATTAAGTTGACTAGTTATGTTGCTAAAAAATGTCGTGAAAAGAATACATTAATGCCCGACTTACAAAAATCCAAAGATGGTGAAGGATATGAAGGTGCCATTGTATTGCCTCCCAAATGTTCGATGTATATGGATAATCCAGTAGCTTGTGTAGATTATTCATCGCTATATCCTTCGTCGATGATATCACAAAACTACTCACACGATAGTAAAGTATGGACGAAAGAATATGACCTCCAAGGAAATTTGATAAAAGAAACCGGCGAAAAGGACCCTAAAACAGGAGAATATTTGTATGATAACTTGCCGGGTTATGAATACATACATATTGAATTCGACAACTATAAATATTTACGTCCTGCGAATAATCCAAAGGCTCGTGAAGTGAAAACGAAAGTCGGTAAAATCATTTGCTGTTGGGCACAATTACCCAACGGTCAAAAATCGATTATGCCTTCCATTTTGGAGGAACTACTTTCCGCTAGAAAAGCCACCCGGAAAAAAATCAAATCTGAGCCAGATCCGTTCATGCAAAACATCTTGGATAAAAGACAATTAGGTTATAAGGTTACTGCCAATTCATTGTATGGTCAATGTGGTGCTAAAACATCGACATTTTATGAAAAGGATGTTGCCGCATCCACGACAGCAACTGGAAGGTCAATGATTATTTACGCCAAGAAAATCATCGAAGAAGTTTATGGGAATCGTCTGTGTGAAACAAAAAATAATGGAATTGTTCGCACCAAAGCCGAGTATGTGTATGGAGATACTGACTCTGTATTCTTCACCTTTAACTTGGAAGATCCGAAAACAAAACAACCAATTCGGGGACAAAAGGCATTAGAAATCACAATTGAAATCGCACAAGAAGCCGCTCATTTATCTAGTGAGTTTTTGAAACCACCAATGGATTTAGAATATGAAAAAACACTGATGCCTTTCATCTTGTTATCTAAGAAGCGATATGTAGGAATGTTGTATGAAGACGACCCCAACAAAGGTAAATTGAAGTATATGGGATTGGTTTTAAAACGGCGTGATAATTGTGACTTGGTCAAAGACGTTTATGGCGGTGTATTGGATATATTGATGAAAGATAGTAACATAGAAAATTCAATCAAGTTTCTAAATAATTATTTGGAGGACCTCATACAAGGAAAAATTCATATGGACAAGTTAGCTATAACAAAGGCTTTGCGTGGGTATTACAAAAATCCAAATCAAATAGCTCATAATGTATTGGCCAATAGAATGGGTAAAAGAGACCCGGGCAATAAACCCAAGCCGGGGGACCGTATTAAGTATTTATATGTAAATACTAAAGACAAGAAGGCTCTTCAAGGGGATAAAATCGAGAATCCGGAATATATCATAGAAAACAAATTACAAATCGATTACAATTATTATATTACAAATCAATTGATGAAACCGCTACAACAACTGTTCGGGTTAGCACTGGAACAAATCTGGCGGAAACAAAACAAGACAAAGAACATTCGCGAATACACCAAAGAAATGAAAGCGTTGGAAGAAAGTTATGGTGGTGATATTGAAACCTTTATGAAAAAGAAGGAAAAATATTGTTCTGAAAAAATCAAAAAAATGTTATTTGATCAATTTCTTACAAAAATATACAACAAACAAAACGGTATTCAAACAATGGATATGTTTACATCGATTCGAAAAAAATAAGTGTTTGAAGATTTAGGAGTAATTGTTGGAAATATCAACAACGTCTTCTATAACAAAATCAGAATCATTATTTTTTTCTTCATCGCTTTCAGCGTATTCAACAATGCTTTCACGGGGAGTTGTAGCAGATGAACTACTTGAAACATTCGTAAATAAAGAGCTACTTGAACTATTATTATTGTTTGTATTGTTGTTTGTTCCACTATTAGTGTTGTTGTTTGTGGACCTATCATGTATAGGAATATCGAAAGAATACAAGAGTTCGCTTACAGAATCATTCAAATTCATATTATTGAGTTCTTGTGTGAGAAATGTTTCTAAAGAACTTCCAAAACGTTGAAACACATTAGAATTTCTATTATTGTTTGTATTATTAGTATCTTCAGAGCGATATGGATTATAGTTCCTTCGTGTATTTGGCGGACTATCCGATGTGGCCGATGTCGATGAAGGCGGAACGGAACCACTCTCAGTGCCAGTGCTCTCATCACTACTGTAATTGTGTTCAATATTATTGTTTGATAAGTCTAAATGATTCAAATATTCACGGATATCATATCTACAAACAGGACAACGAACATTGTATCTAAACCATTCTAAAATATAGTTTTTTTTGAAAGAGTGTCTACAATGTCTAATTCTACAAATTTCGTCACCTGCTCTGAAAGGAACTAATGAAATAGGACAAGTATTTTCGGCCATTGACTCTTCGTATGTGTAATACTCGCAAGCTGTGTCAATTTGTTCCTGAGTTGGACGAACTACAACATCTTGAAATGTTCTCCTTTGGCTAAACCACGGAAAAATTTGGTATCCTAAATTATTATAAACAGGTTGTGGTGATATTCGCTGTTGTAATTGTGGTGGATTTTGCGACGATAAAGAACGCCGTCTAGTAAATAATGATGAATGATCACTTATGTTGGAACCATAGTTGGAATGATGTGTATATTCCGTGTCCACAATACGTGTAATTGAATTTATTAAATGACGCATATTTGAGTTATAATAGTTGATGTTGTCATTGTAATCAATAATTATTTGATTTAGTAAATTGATCGTTTGATTGTTGGACAAGTCCATTTATATAAAATAGGTATAAAGATATTTATTTATATTATTTAGAAACGGAGTTATTGAAATGCAAAACGCAAAAAAAATCAAAATAAGTGAACCAACGATAGTAGGATTGACAAATTTAGGAAATACTTGTTTTTTGAATTCTTGTTTACAAGTTTTGAATCATACATATGAATTGAATGTGTTTCTGTGTTCACCTCAATGTCAAAAATTGAAGAAAACCACTACAGATGATTTAGTTCTTCTAAATGAATACAGTGAACTACAACAATTAATGTATAAATCTAACGGCGTTATTTCACCAAACAAGTTTGTCCACGGGGTTCAGGTAATGGCACACAGGAAAAATCGCGATTTATTCACTGGATGGGCTCAAAATGATATCAGTGAATTCTTATTATTTTTGTTTGATTGTATGCATAATTCAATATCAAGGTCCATAAATATAAAGATAAATGGAGTCGAGAAAAATCAAACAGATAAAATTGCGAAAAAATGTTATGAGATGTTACAGCAAGTATATAGTCGCGAGTATTCGGAAATCATTGAAACATTTTACGGAATATATTACACTAAATTGATGTCTATGGATAAGAAGAAGATATGTTCAGTAAAGCCGGAGCATTATTTTTTGTTGGATTTACAAATATTCGAAGACAAACAAAATTGTAACAACATATATGAGTGTTTCGATTTGTTTGTCAAGCCCGAAATAATGTCTGGTGATAATGCGTGGTATAATGAGAAGACGAAGGTAAAAGAGGATGTATATAAGGAGACTTCTTTTTGGAATTTGCCGGAAATTTTGATAATAATATTAAAGAGGTTTTCAATCGATGGCGGACGCAAGCTTCAAACACTAATTGATTTCCCGTTGGTAGATTTAGATGTTTCCAAGTATGTTACGGGATATAATCCTCAAAAATATGTGTATGATTTATACGGTGTATGTAATCACACAGGAAGTATAATGGGTGGTCACTACACGGCATATGTGAAATCGATGAATGGAAAATGGATACATTATAATGATACAAACACGAGTCCTATTGATTCTTCCAAAATAGTATCTCCAAAGGCGTATTGTTTATTCTATCGTAAAAAAAACATATAATACTATATTATAATAAAGTATTGTAAAAATGGAAAATAGCACAGTCAAACAAGATAAATTGAGTGAAGTATTGAATAAATCGAATGTTATGGTTTTAGTGATGTTTTTAGCCATATATTTCGTGGTCTATTTTTTGATGGATGTATTCAACAAAGAACAATCCAGCGGAGAACAAAAAGACATTCGAATGAGTAAATTGTTGGATATTATGGTGTTTTCATTTGCTTTAATTTATTTGATATCCAATTTCGTCAATATGAATGAAACGGAAAAATCAAACATCGTAGTAGATAATTTAGATGCCTTTTTGGAATTCTCAAATGACCCTTATTCGATATTCTATGTTCTCATTTTCATTTTGACCTTGTATTTAGGTATTTATGTATTGAAAATCCCAATGGAACCCGGTGTAAAACCTGTATCCATCAACATTATTGACAATGTCGCCATTATAGTGTTTGTCGTGTTATTGGTGTCTGATTTTTTCAAACTTGTTTTCAGAATCAACATCATTGAAATCTTGGTCACTTTCTTGAAGGAAGGCTGGAGTAGATTAGACACACGTGATGATGACGAAGAACCTGAAACCGACATTTCCGGAAATGGTGACGTGTCTGGTAATGAAGAAGTCTTCAATGTTGCCAACAACATTTATACATACGAAGATGCTCAAACAGTTTGTTCCATTTATGGTGCTAAATTAGCAACGTATGACCAAATTGAAGAAAGCTACCAAAAAGGTGGTGAGTGGTGTAATTACGGTTGGAGCGATGGACAAATGGCGTTTTTTCCTACACAAAAGTCCTCATATGAACGATTACAAAAATCCGAGAAAACCAAGAATAAATGTGGCCGTCCCGGAATCAATGGTGGATATATGGCCAATCCAAAACTAAAATTCGGTGTTAATTGTTATGGTGTCAAACCACAGCCAAGTGATGCCGAAAAGAACCACATGTATGTCAAGGGTGCTTTTGAAGAAGTCGCTGAAGTCGAAGACGAAGAATCTAGAAAGGTGCGATTCTTGAAAGACAATGCTGATAAATTATTAGTGGTCAATAGTTTCAATAGAAACAAGTGGTCCAAACATTAATATTCATTTTCTAGGCTTCATTCTTTCTAGTTTTCCTTAATGAAACATTTATCTTTTTCTGAGTTTTATTGTGTGGGAAAGTCGGAAATTTGTTAGATAAAAAAATATCGTATATTTCTTTATTTATCACGTCATCGTAATCTTCTTCACTTTCACAAATGACTTCTTCGTCATACATATCAGACAAAGTCTCTTCATCTGTGGGTTCTCCGCCTAACACTAAAGGTATTGGAACTGACAAATGTTGATATCGTTCGAAATGGTCACCAATCGCTCCACCAGTTTGTGTTTGAGATTTTATTATGTTTGAAATACTATAACCGCCTCGCTTGTAATCATCAAAAAATGTGTATGATTCAGCAAACGACTTTTGAATATCAATATCCATCGTGTATACTATAATCATATATTTTTATATACCGATTACAGCGAAATTGTATTCGTCCATATAGTGATATTTCATCACAGAATCAATATCCTTTCTGGGCTTCAATACAATGGTTTCACTTTTATCGAAGAATCCCATATCAACTACCTTATTGGGTGATTTGAAAGAACCAGTCCATACTCTGTGAAAAGTGCGGCCAGATTTCTTTGTATCGTAGAAGCAAAATCGAGGACGGTATTTATCGTGCATACCCGTAAAACCCTCCACAGTAATATTCACCTTGTTTTTATCATACACAACAAACGCAATGTGATAAGGGTTTTTAGCTTGGGTTTTCGATAATCTTTTCCTAACAATAGCATAAGACTCACCTTGTTTAGGAACTGCCATATCGTTCTTCTTCCCATCCGGTGTTTTCTTTAAAATCGTCGAATTGTTTTGATCGCTCATTCCAAACACATCATTTTTATGTTTCGTGTTTTTAGCAAACAAAACTGGCTCAGTGCCTTCGCCTAATTCAGGGACTATTTTAATCATATTATTGAAGAGTTTTTTACTGTTGTAGTAGTGTCCAGCACTAATACACTCGGCGAATTTCAAACAATCGTTCTCATTCATCATCTCTTCCTCTTCATCTTCTTCTAGGGCCGTTCCATTTTCATCATATGGACGATAATCGCGGAGTCTTCTGTAAAACCCATATTTAGTATATTCTTCGCCATCGATCATAATGTTACGCCCAGTCACAATCATCCCCATTTTTATCAAATCCGACAACACACTATTCTTTTTGATTTTATAGTTAGCACGAACATACATATTTTCAGAAGATATATGAATACTTTCACCGTCATCATACACCATCTTATCAATCAAAATGGAACGCTCGTCGTCGAGACTACATAAAGTTGCCATTGTCTTCACCACCGAACAAGACCGAAGTGAACCTTCAATCATCTCTACATCAATATACTTGATGTTTGACTTTTCCTCGGCAATAGCTTTACGCTTCAAGTAATCAGTTTGATTCATCGTCTTCAATAATCTATAATTGATATATTTATACATTATTTAGTTTGTGTGAAAAGTCGATCAATTTTTTTATTGAGAGGTCTATATTTACTTATTAAAGCTTCTTTTAATATCATTTACCACTTTTATTTTACGATTTGTCTTAATATAATTCATTATGTATTCTATGTGTTTTTCATCTTTGATAATATTTTGAAGGCATTCTTCAACATATTTGTATGTCAATGGTGCGTATTCTTTACGGTCACAAAACAATAACTCTCCATCTGTGATTTCTATTTTGGTCTCTTTCATGTTGTTCTCATACACATAACTATTGATTTGGTTCAATAAATGATTCTTCTGTTCCCGCATTTCCCTTGTTTTTTCATTTACCAACTTCAACTTACTGTCGATTTGAACCCATGTTCTCACATTTTCAATAAATTGCTGTTTATCATCCTTTTTAGCAATTTCCATTATATACTACTAAATCATTTATTTAGACGCTCCTTTCATTTTACCATTTCGGTGTTTCTTTATTATTTTTTTCTTATTTAGGTTCTCAAACATATATTTAGGTTCTCGAATTCATAAAAATAAAAACCATTCAAAAATATCAAACAAAAAATACTTTAGCAAAAATCTTGAATTCTATGAACAGAAAATATTTTGATGTGTTTGAGAACCCTTCGAGAACCAAACAATAGAATCACACAAAAAATGGCCATTTTTTTGATATATTTAGGAACTTTCATAATTAGGTTCTCAACAGGTTCTCAAATCCTTCTAAAAAATTTTGTATAAAAAATATCATTCAAAAAATACTTTAGGAAAATCTTGGATTCTATACTTCCAAAATTTTTCGAGGTGTTTGAGAACCCTTCGAGAACCCAATTAGTGCTTTCTAGACTTTTTACCACGTTTCTTATGTGTTTTCCTCTTCTTCATTGACCTCTTCTTTGTTCTCTTACCACCACCAGTTAATGTTGTATTACAATCAGCAGCAGCAACAGCAATTGATGAACCATATGGGGCATTAGAGATTTGTGCGGGATATCCTGCTTGTTGGCATTGTGTTTGAGCAATCATTTTCTCATTTTCAGAAACCATAGCCAACATTTTGTTGTTCAAGTCAGCATCACCACCTTTCATTACAGAGTCCGCGTTTTTTCCCATATATTTCTTGATGGCTTCATTAATGGCAACAATCGACACAGGCACCATCATTTCGGTCAACCCAGCACCCTTTTGAACACTACCACCAGTGATAGTTTTTTCCAAAGCATCTGTTCCACTGTGAGCACTGGTATTATTACTCAACAATACTTCTGTTTGAGAAGGATTCAACAAGCTATCTTTTGGAAATTGTTCCGGAGACAATGGTAGATTTGTTGAGCCACCGTTCATCGCAATGACATTATCGAAACCACGGGATGATTGTTGGTCAGAGTTTCCATACACTTGTAATGCGTAGTTACTGGCATTACCACCTTTTCTCAAACTATTGCGTCGTGGGCGTCTAGATTTACTACAGTTCTTGTTTGTGTTTTTCATACAAAATATATAATAATATCGACAAAATAAAATACCTGTATAAAATCACGATATTGGTGTATTGCTTTTAGTCAAATTGTTCAATATTCTAAATAATATAAAAAACATTGCTAAAATGATGATACCGAAGAATATATTGTATATGGCAATAATCCACAAATAAACGTATATTTCATTATAGATAACATTGAACAGTGGTCTCATCATTTCTTTTACCTGTTTTTTTGTTTCTTCACTTTTAAAAAAATCAATACAAGTTGCCCGTAAATTTTTCATACTTTATAATAATAAAAATATTGAAATAGTCTAACGAATACGGGTTGTGATTCGTAATTTAGTCGTTTTTATAATATTAAAATCAGTATATGGAACACATACACAATACAGATAATAATTTTGTGTTTGAAAATGTGATGGTAAACAAACCACTATCAATACAAAATGGCAATTTTTTTATGAGAATAACAAAAAATGGAAATCCGTTGTATGTTCAAACACCTAAATGTCATATAAAGCAACCTAAACAAGAAGTTTCGCTGAATGGTTCAAGTGCCGAGAACAATGAAAATAAAACAGAAGGTTTAGAGAAAACGAAAAGACGTCCTGTGAAAAAGAATTATTGTGATTTTGTTGTATCCAATGAACACGAACGTTTCATAAAATGGTTCGATGATTTAGAGCGACATATCCAACAAAAAATATTCGAGAACCACAATAAATGGTTTGATATTGATTTGGAATTAGAAGATATTGAATTGTCCTTTAGTGAAACATTGAAAAGAACAAAGACAAACAAAAGTTCGATTTTGAGAACCAATCTGCCTAATTTAGAAAAAACAGTATTAAAAATCTACAATGAAGACGAAGAAGAAATCCCATTTGAAAGTTTGAATGATGCAATGAGTGTGATGAGCATTTTAGAGATACAGGGAATCAAATATTCGTCGCGTAGTTTTCAAATAGATATTGAGCTCAAACAGATGCTGGTGATGAAAGATGTCAATATATTTGATAAATGTATTTTCAAGCCTACGAGAAACACAATACCAGAGCCTGTTTCCACGAAACCTTTAGAAACCTTTGAGATTATTGAAAATGAAATTCCAAAAAAAGAATACGAAGAAGAACCCGTTGAACCAACAACAGAAACTACAATTTTAGATGTTTTAGAAAACTCCGAAAATATCCAAATTGAAAAAATAGATACAGACAATGAAGATTCTTTAGAAAAAACAGAAAACGTCGATGAAAATGAAACCGATAAAATAGACAATG
>MDTG01026190.1_pt1 | contig 17438 bp, 17 predicted proteins | sample 811421 | NCBI WGS metagenome assembly MDTG01 (sample SAMN05326645, study PRJNA326480) | marine metagenome | isolation source: seawater | place: Pacific Ocean: South East | collected 2011
AAAACAATTATCAAGTGATCCCTGGGAAGATATAAAAGATTCTTTTCCAATTAATTCCATTCATAAAGCTAAAGTTTCTAGCATAGCTGAATACGGTTTTTTTGCTGAATTAGACTCTAACACAGAGGGTTTGGTCCATATATCTGAAATTGATTGGACAAATAAAAGTATACATCCTTCCAAAGTAGTTTCTTTAGGAGATGAGGTTGATGTGATGATTTTGGAAATCGACATAGAGAAAAGAAGAGTTTCTCTTGGGATGAAACAATGCCAAGAAAATCCTTGGCTAACTTTTTCTGATAACAATATCCTTGGAGACGTTGTAAAAGGAGAAGTAAGGTCAATTACAGATTTTGGAATGTTCATTGGCCTTGATGGAAATATTGACGGACTTGTTCATTTGTCGGATCTTTCTTGGAGTCAATCTGAAGAGGAAGCAGTGAAATCTTTTTCTAAAGGGCAGGAAGTAGAAGCTGTTATTCTTGGAATAGATCCGCACAAAGAAAGGATATCTTTAGGGATTAAACAGCTTTCCGAAGATGTATTTGATACATTTGCTAAAAATAATCCAAAAGGAACCGAATTAACTGGCCCAGTAAGTTCAGTCGGAGAAGACTTGATTTTCATCGACTTAGATGAAGATGTAATTGGGAAGATAAAAACTAAAGAATTCAAAGACAATCTTCCTACAGAGGGCGAAACTATAACCTCACTTGTAACATCAATAGATAGAAAAAATAGACAAATAAACTTATCAGTTTTTGCCTTAGAAAAATCTCAAGAAAAAGAGCTTATTAAAGAAAACATTTCTAAGAATAAACAAATTGAATCAGAAACTAAAACTTCAATCGGTGATCTCATTCAAGAAGAATTAAGCGATTCTGCAAAGGATTAAATGAATAAATCTGATTTCATTTCTTTACTTTCTAGGAACCTTGAAGATTACAGTGAAATTGATATTAATCTTTCAGCAAACCTAATCCAAAAGGCGATTGTTGATTCTTTGAAAAAAAGAAAAAGAGTCGAAATAAGAGGCTTTGGGACTTTCTGCATAAGAGATAGAAAATCTATCAGAGCTAGAAATCCTAAATCAGGCGAGTCAATAGAATTACCCAAAAGATCTTTACCTTATTTCAGGGCTTCAAAATTATTGAAAGAAAGAGTAAATTAAATTGTGTTAAAATTGTTGAATGAAGTATTTTTATTTCATCTTATTAATACTTTTAACTACATTCTTTTTTATTTTCACTAATCTTAACTCGGACTTAATCGTTTTAGATTTATTTTTTGTGAAAATTGAAGGTATATCTATTGGATTTTCTGTGATTTTTTCTGTCCTTGTTGGAGCTATTATTTCTTTAATTTTGCAGTTGCCAAGGTTGCTTAGACGAAATTCAAAAGCTTTATCCAATAAGAAAGATGAAAATTCTTAAACCAAAACAAATTATCATAGCGCTGGACTTTGATTCTATTGATGAAGCGAATCTGATAATCAAGCATTTAGATCCAGAAATATTTAGATTAAAGATTGGAAAACAACTATATGCCGGTGAAGGGCCTAAAATTTTAGAAACCTTAAATAAAAGTGGTTTTGATATCTTTTTAGACTTAAAACTTCATGATATACCAAGCACCGTATACAAAGCGCTGAAAAATTTACTTAATCAGAAAGTTTGGATGACAAACATACATCTTCTTGGAGGAAAAGAAATGATTCAAGCTGCTAGAGAAGCAAGAGAACACGCGGAAAGCGAAGTTCTCTTAATTGGAGTTACTGTCCTAACTAGTCTGGATGAAAAAAGCATTAAAAATATAGGGTTTGATATTGAAATTTCTGAACTGGTAAAAACTCTGTCCGTGAGCGCCAAGAAAAATAATATCGACGGTGTCGTATGCTCAGCTAAAGAAGTGCCTAAAATTAAAGAGGATTTAGGTGAAGATTTTATTACTGTAACTCCGGGTATTAGAATTCAACAGAAAAACGATGATCAATCAAGGGTAGCAACCCTAGATGAAGCCATTAAAAATGGAAGTGACTATATAGTTTTGGGAAGAGAAATTACAGCCTCTGATAATATCTCTAATATGATAAAAATGGTTGAATCATATATAATTTAAATATGAATAATAAGTGGCATATAGTTAAAGAAGACGACAGATATGTAGTTTTAGACAACAATTCTTTATCAAAACTCGTACCTAGCATAACAAAGTTAAATCCAAATAAAAGTACCTCTGGACACAAACATGCCGGACAAGAAGAAGTTTATGTGTTTTATAAAGGTACGGGAATAATGCAAATTGATGATTCAAAATTTGAAGTTAAGCAAGGAGATGTTATACCTGTGCCAGATGGCGCTTTTCATAGAGTCTTTAATGAATCTAATGAAATTATAGAATTTGCTGCAATATTCAATGGTGAAAGGCATACTGAAGATAAGCCAAATTAACAAAATCCCTATCTCAAAATACTCACTAAGAGCTTTTTTTTTGACTTTATTAGTCTTCTTTTGTTTATTTGCAAAAGCAGAGTCTTATTCTGTAGCAACAAGGCATCATCTTGCTACAGATATTGGAATCAAAGTTTTAGAAGATGGTGGTAATGCTATCGATGCTGCCGTAGCAGTTGCATTTGCATTAGCTGTGGTAAATCCATCAGCTGGGAATCTTGGCGGAGGAGGATTCATGTTATTGCACCTAGCAGAAACAGGCGAATCCATCTCAATAGATTATAGAGAACGTGCTCCAATAAAGGCTTATGAAAAAATGTTTCAAGACAATTCTGGAAAAGTTGTTAAAGGATTAAGTTTAAATTCTATTTTGGCTTCAGGTGTTCCAGGTACAGTGTCGGGTATGTTTTATGCGTCAGAAAATTTTGGCACAGTTAACATCAAAACTTTAATCAACCCATCGATAGAACTTGCTAAAAAAGGTTTTGCTTTATCAGATTTTCAGGCAAAAAACTTAAATAAATACAAACAAAAGTTTTTGAAAAATAAAGAAGCGAAAAACATTTTCACAAGGCTAAATGGATTTTCTGAAGGGGATATTATAGTCCAAAAAAATCTTGCTAAAACATTAGAAAAAATTGCTCAAAATGGAAAGGAAGAATTTTACTCGGGAAATACAGCAAAAAAGATTGCAGATTTTTTTAAAATTAATGGAGGTATTTTGAGTTTAACGGATCTAAATAAATATAAGTTAAGGATCCTTGAGCCGATTTGTGGAAGTTATAGGAAATATGAAATTTGTTCTATGGCCCCACCTAGCTCTGGTGGAATTGCTCTAATTCAGATTTTAAATATTCTTGAGAACTTCAATTTAAGCAAATTTGACCATAACTCAAAAGAATATTTAGACATCCTAATATCTGCTATGGATTTTGCCTATAAAGACAGGGCAAAATATCTTGGAGATCCAGATTTTGTAAAAGTTCCTCAAGATTTACTTACTTCAAAAAAATATGCTTACGAGATTTACCAGAAAATAAAAGGGCAAAGATCACCTTCAAAGATAAATATTAAAATACTGGAAGGTGAAGAGACAACACATTTTTCTATTATAGATAAATGGGGAAATGCGGTAAGCAACACTTATACTTTAAATACTGCCTATGGATCAGGAATAATACCCACTGGAACTGGAATTCTTATGAATAATGAAATGGATGATTTTTCATCGAAACCAGGGTATCCAAATGCTTATGGTTTATTAGGGTCGCAAGCAAATAAAATTGAGCCTAAAAAAACTCCTCTTTCGTCTATGTCTCCAGTAATAGTTTTCCGTAATAATAAGCCTTATTTAATTACAGGCTCTCCAGGCGGCTCAACAATTATTACAAGTGTATTGCAGGAGATTCTAAATGTATTAGATTTTCAAATGTCTTTGGATGAATCTTCAAAACAAAGTCGTATACATTTTCAACACTTACCAGATATATTATTTCATGAAAGGTTTGATGAAAGTCTTATAGAATCTTTGAAAAAAGATAGAAAGCTCATCAATAGAAAATTAGGGGAAATACACTCTATTTTACTCAAAGAAGATGGTATAGAAGCATTTTCTGATAAAAGAAGGCCAGATGGAAAAGCAAGTTCAGTTTACAAATAAAAAAATCTTGTTTGATAAAAATATAGACTTTCCTGACTTACCTGGCGTCTATAAATTTTTTAATTCAGAAAATGAAATCATTTACATTGGTAAAGCTAAAAATTTAAAGAAGAGGGTAAAAAGTTACCTAAATGTTAGAAAAAGTGAAGGTAAGAGAATAGCTAAACTTAAATCATCAATTAAATATATTGAAACTATAATTACTAAAACAGAATCTGATGCTTTAATTCTAGAACAAGGCCTAATTTCAAAAAAACGACCCCTTTTTAATATTCAATTCAGAGATGATAAATCATATCCAGCAATACATTTATCTACCTCAAAAAATTATCCGGCAATTTACATCTCAAGACAAAAGGATCAAAAAAGTACTGTCTTTGGTCCTTATGCTAATGTCGGAGCCATGAGGCTTAATGTTAGCTTGATAAGGTCTATTTTTAAAATAAGGAACTGTAAGGATATAAATTTCAATAATCGATCTCGTCCTTGTATAGAATATCAAATGAATAGGTGTTCAGCTCCATGCGTAGGAAATATTTCCAAAGAAGATTATGCTTTTGATGTTAAAAATACTATAAATTTTCTTTCAGGAGATACAAACAACATTATTCTAGATCTTCAAGAAAAGATGGATTCGTATTCTAAAAAGAAAGACTACGAGAGGGCAGCAATATATAGAGACAAAATTCAATCCATAAGAGATACACAAAAAAAACAGAATGTTTTAACAGGATTTGATGACTTAGATGTTTTTATAATTAAAAGAAATAAATATAACTGTTGTCTAAGTATGCTTCGAGTTGAGGATGGATGGATAACCAGCGCTCAAAATTTTTATCCTGACCTTACTGATAATACAACTGATCAAGAACTTTTATCAGTTTTTTTAGAACGTTACGTAATTGAAAACAAAGACAGAAAAACGATCAATTTGCTTTTTCAAGGCGAAATCCAAAAGGAAACAAAAGATTTTTTGACTGATTTAAGCTCTCCTAAAATCTTTACACATAAGCCAAATAAGCAAAATAAAAATCTAATTGATATTTGTTCATCCCAAGCTGAAGATGCATTATTTAGAAATAATAATTTTTCTTGGATACAAAATTGCATGGAAAGACTTGCAAATTTTTTACAAGTAAAAACCATCAATAAGATAGAGGGCTTTGATATTAGTCATACTTCAGGAAAAAATGTTTCTGCCTCATGTGTTTCTATCACCAAAGAGGGGCCAGATAAGAAAAATTATAGGATCATGAATATAAAAAAAGATTCGAATAATGATTACTTGGCATTAAGCGAAGCTATTCAAAGAAGGTGTAAAAACTTGAAAAGTAACAATATAGATTTTCCTGAGGTAATATTATTGGATGGGGGTAAAGGACAATTAAATACCGTTAAGAAAAACCTTGATGGACGATTACTAAAAAAAATAAAAATAATTTCTGTTTCTAAAGGGCCTAATAGAAAAGAAAAATATGATCTTTTACATTCTGATAATAATAACTATGAATTAAATAATAAAGATGAAATATCAAAGCTCATTCAATTAGTTAGAAATGAATCACACCGTTTTGCAATTAATCATCATAGGAGGAGAAGATCAAAAGAATTTTTTTCATCTAGTTTAGACGGAATAGACGGCTTAGGCCCAAAGTTAAAAGAAAATCTTATAAGATATTTTGGAGGAATAGATAAGATAAAAGAGGCATCTTTAGATGACCTAAAATTTGCTCCAGGAATAGGAAAAAGCAAAGCTAGAAAAATCTTTTCATATTTTAACAACTGAAATGAATCTTCCAAACATTTTATCTATTTCAAGAATAGTTCTTCTGATTCCTATTATTATTTTTTTTGAAAATGATTTATTTTTGTTTTCTCTAACAACATTCATTTTTGCCTCTGTAACAGATTTTTTGGATGGTTATTTTGCAAGGAAGGTTGGTTTGGCTTCTAATCTGGGCGCGTTTTTAGATTTATTGGCTGATAAAATCTTCGTATCGATAATCTTAATTTGGATGACATATAATTTCGATAATTTGGTTATCTTGATCTCATCAATTCTTATAGTTTCCAGAGAAATTTCAATCAGCTATTTGAGGCTATTCATTTCATCTCAGTCAAAAAATTCAACTGATGTAAAACCAGATTTATTGGGAAAATATAAAACTGCTTTTCAAATGATAGCAATAGGATTTTTATTAATTTCTCCGATAACATCAGATTTAATCTTTAACATTAGTCTGATTTTTCTTTTTTTAAGCGCTCTTATATCTTGGTATTCTTTATTTCAATATTTAAATAAATGGATTGTTTAAAACAAGCATATACAATGATGATGCGGCTGAGTGGCAGAGTGGTCATGCAGCGGATTGCAAATCCGTCTACGCCGGTTCGATTCCGACCTCAGCCTCCATTCAAATATTTGAATGTAAGGAGTTTTAAATAAAAAGGAATATATTTTGAAAAAAATAGTCGTAAGTGGAGGTTTTGACCCTGTTCATATTGGACATTTAGAGCTTTTTGAAAATGCCAAAAAACTTGGAGATCATTTGACTGTTATCCTAAACTCTGACTCATTCTTAAAAGAAAAAAAAGGTTTTGTATTCATGACTTTCAAAGAAAGAAAGAAAATTCTTTCGGGATTTAAATGTGTAGATAAAGTTGTTAAGTGTATAGATAAAGATAATACAGTTCGCGAAACCTTGATCAATTTGAAAAGTAAAAATCAAGTGGATATTTTTGCAAATGGAGGAGATAGAAAAAAAATTTCAGATATTCCTGAATACAAAACTTGCAAAGAAAACGGAATAAAAATGATCTTCGATATTGGCGGAGCGAAAGTTCAGTCAAGCTCTAAATTAGTGAAGCAGTTTAAAAACTATATAGAGTCTAGACCATGGGGATATTTTGAAAATCTCCTCGAAGAAGGAAAATATAAAGTAAAAAAATTAGTAATCCTGCCTAATGAAAAAATCAGCCATCAATTTCATAACCATAGGATGGAAAAATGGCACATTGTGAAAGGGTCAGGTAACTTTTTTCTGGACAATAATCAATATCCCTGTAATACGGGCTCTTATTTTGAAATACAAAAAAAGCAAATCCACAGTGTTCAAAATACTGGAAAAGTTCCTTTAGAAATAATTGAAATACAAATTGGTTCCAAATTAAATGAAAACGATATAGTTAGAATAAAAGATAAATATGGAAGGAAATAGTTTGGTAAAAAAGGCTGTTATTCCTGTTGCTGGCTTAGGAACAAGGATGCTTCCTGCTACAAAAGCTGTACCTAAAGAACTTTTACCAATTCTAGATAAACCTTTAATTCAACATATAATTGAAGAGGCAATATCATGTGGTATCAAAGAGATCATCTTAATCACAAGAAGTGGAAAAGAGGCTATTGAAAATCATTTAGATAGCAATTTCGAACTAGAGACTCTTTTGAAAAGAACTAACAAAAAAAGAATCTTAAAAAAATTTCCTCATCATTTTTTAAAAAACGTTTCTATTTTATCTATCAGACAAGAAAATCCTCTCGGCCTAGGTCATGCCATTCTTTGTGCTAAACCAGCTTTAAAAAAAGAAGAGCCTTTCGCAGTGTTTTTGCCAGATGAATTTCTTCTTACGAAAGGAAAAGTAAGTGATATTAAGAGAATGGTAAATAATCACAATTTTTCAGGGAATGGGCAGATTTTAGTAGAAAAAATTCAAAAAAAAGATGTATCTAATTATGGAATAATTAACATTCAAGGGAAGAGATTGAAAAATGATGAGACCAGAGTTATTGAAAACTTAGTTGAGAAACCGTCAATAAGTTCTGCACCATCTAATTTAAGAATAGTAGGAAGATATATTTTGCCCTATGAAGTTATGACTTACTTATCAAAAACAAAGTTGGGAAAAGATAATGAAATTCAACTTACTGATGCCTTAAATGAACTTCTAAAATCATCAAATTTAAATCTTGATGCTACTTTATCAAATTCAGAAATATTTGATTGTGGTTCCTTAAAAGGCTTTCTAGGTGCTAACATTGCAGCAGCTTCAAAAGATAAAAAAATGAAAAATTATCTAAAAAATATCTTAACTTAGCCCGGGTGGTGGAATTGGTAGACACAAGGGACTTAAAATCCCTCGATAGTAATATCGTGCCGGTTCAAGTCCGGCCCCGGGTACCATTGCAAAAAAGCTTTAAGAATAAGATAAAATAATATTTTTAACAAAATCCTTTATGGAAGAAATAGACAATAACGATTATGTAAATAATCTAGATGATATAGATCTTCGAGAAATCTTTTTTGCTTTGTTCAAAGGCAAATTAATTATTCTGTTCATTACTTCTTTTCTGTCAGTTTCAGGAATTATTTATAGTTTAATACTTCCTAATTTATATAAAGCTGAATCTCTTCTTGCACCGGTAGAAAGCTCTTCATCATTACTCAATTCTTTAGGTGAATACAGTAGCCTTGCAGGACTTGTTGGAATCAATCTGCCTGGTGGAGATTCTGATGAAAACTCAAAAAAAGCTTTTGAGGTTATGACTTCTCTTAGTTTTTTTGAAAATCATATAATGCCAAAGATTTTTCTTGCTGACCTTATGGCCGTAAAATCTTGGAATCATGAGAAAAATAAAATTATTTACAATAAAAATGTCTTTGACGAAAATTCTGCAACTTGGGTCAGAAATTTCTCCTATCCACAGAGATTAATTCCAAGCGCTCAAGAAAGCTTCGAGGTATTTAAAGATGATCATCTGTCTTTAGAAGAAGATAAAAAAACTGGATATTTAACTCTATCAATAGTTCATCAATCACCTTTTATTGCAAAACAATGGGTCGAGATAATCTTCAATGAGGTCAATGCCTTTTATAGGGAAAAAGATAAAATGCAATCGGAAAAGGCTATTGTTTATCTTCAAGATCAATTCGTAAAGACAAGCTTCTCTGAAGTAAAAGTAGTTACAGCATCATTAATACAACAAGAAATTCAAAAATTAACTTTAATTGAAGCAAATAAAGATTATGTTTTTGAATATATTTATCCCCCTTCAGTAATGGAAGAAAATTCCGAACCATCTAGATCTCTCATTGTAACTTTATTTACTTTTTTTGGATTTATCTTCAGTGTAATTATCGTTTTATTTAGACATTATTACTTGAAGTCACTTTCAAAAAAAAATATAGAAATGAAATAAGAAAATTTATAGATTGTTAATAAGATTCTCATATCTTTCTAAAAAACTTTTTAAGAAATATATAAAATTAATAAAATGAATTGACATAGAGTCAGAGGCTCAAAATTGATGAAAAAAACAAAAATAACCGTTGTAGGTTCAGGTTATGTTGGCATGTCTCTGGCAGTTTTGCTTGGTCAGCATAACGATGTAACTTTGCTTGATATTGACCCGGTTCGAGTTGATAAAATTAATAAAAACCAGTCCACAGTAATTGATAATGAAATTGAGGGCTTTTTAGTCAAAAAAAAAATTTGCATATCTGCGACACTAGATAAAAAAGCTGCTTACAAAAATTCAAATTTTGTAGTGGTTGCCACTCCAACAAACTACAATTCTGAGACTAACAATCTTGATACCTCTTCGGTAGATGGTGTAGTTGAAGATGTCCTTGAGCTAAATTCAGATGCATTAATAGTAATCAAGTCCACATTGCCTGTGGGACATACAAAATCATTACAAGAAAAACATAATACAGATCGCGTCATCTTTTCTCCTGAATTTTTAAGAGAAGGTCAGGCACTCAAGGATAATCTTTATCCTTCGAGAATTATTATAGGAACAAAACTTGCAGCTGGAAAAGCATTTGCGAAGCTTTTAATCGAAGGAGCTCAAAAGAAAGATGTTGAAACACTATTCATCAATTCAACTGAAGCTGAAGCAGTTAAGCTTTTTGCAAACAGTTATCTTGCCATGCGAGTATCCTTTTTTAATGAGTTGGATTCCTTTGCTCTTGCTAATGAATTAAATACGCATGACATAATTAGAGGCATTTGTTTAGATAATCGAATTAATGAAGGTTACAATAATCCTTCTTTTGGATACGGGGGTTACTGCCTTCCCAAAGATACAAAGCAATTATTAACCGACTTTAAAAACATACCGCAAAGTCTGATTAAGGCCACTGTGAAGTCTAACTCGGATCGAAAAGATTTTATCGCAGAATCCATCATGAAGTTAAAACCAAAAGTCGTTGGAATTCATAGATTAGTGATGAAAAAAGATTCGAATAACTTTAGAGAAAGTGCAATACAGGACATCATGAATCGTATAAAGAGAGAGGATATCGAGATTGTCATTTATGAGCCTTCTTTAACGGAAGATAAATTTCAAGATTTTAAAGTAATTGATTCTTTAGATAAATTTAAAACTATTTCAGACATTATTGTTTCTAATCGAATGTCTATGGAATTGAATGATGTAACTGATAAAGTTTTTACAAGAGATATTTTTGGGCTTAACTAGATTAATCTAAAAATTTATAACCAGAATTATTTTATGGTTAGTAATAAAGTACTTCTTCTAAAAAATGCTAATTAATCAGCTCATGAAAACTAAAAAATGTTGGCAAATACAGATTGAGGAGATCAAACCTGAATGAACAGAATCTTAGGTTTTAGCACAGCTAATAGCTTTTCTGTTATTTTCAGATTATTTGTATCATTAATTCTCAATAAACTACTTTCGATTTATTTAGGGCCTTCTGGTTATGCTTATTTCAGCCAATTTACAAATGCTTTTAATATTGGAGCAGTATTTTCGGGCGGCATGTATGCGCAGCCTGCAAGTAAAATATTATCTGATCCGGATAAACAGCAATCTTTAGAAGAGCATCATAGTTCTATCATTCGTTTCTGGCTGATTCGTAGCGTTTTAGTTACGATTTTAATGATTGCTTTGCTACTAATTTTGCAACAAATATTGAGATTAGATTTTATTAATCTCGACTTGCTTGAATGTTTTTTTCTTTTCTTAGCCCTCGTTATGGCTTCATTTAATGTTCTAAGTCTCGGAATTTATTCAGGAGTTGAACGTTTCTCCACACACATTATTACAAATGTTACATTTTCAGTAATTCAGCTGATTACAATATGGTTCTTTATTCGGACGCTAGGATTGAATGGAGCAATTATTGGATTTTTGCTTGCAATCTTTTTTCTATTTTTTGTAAATATATTTCTTCAATGGAGGTCCATAAAAGGAGCCTTTAAATTTTTTGCAGAACAAACTCTTGTGGCAAAACAAATGTCAAAGTTATCTTTATTAGCGATAATTTCTTTGACAAGCGTTCCCCTGACATATTTTATCATTCGCTTGATAGCGATTGATCAACTAGGAGTAGAATCTGCAGGTTATTGGCAAGCAGTGTGGAAGCTAAGTGATAATTACTTATTAATTTTCACCAGTGCATTTTCTATGATGCTCTTGCCTTTTTTAAATAAGCTTGAAGATTTTAAAGAAAAACTTTTTTTTCTTCGCAAGATTATTTTTATCTCGTTAAGCTTATTAATTCCTTTTTTGATAATCATATATATATGGTCAGAAATCATAATTCTTCTATTGTTTTCAAGTGAATTTTTGCATGTGATTAATTTTTTAGCTTTTCAATTTATTGGCGATTTCTTTAAAGTTGTAAACATTGCTATTGGAATTCTATTTCTTTCAAATTCTTGGATTAAAGAATTTATTATTATTGAATTATTATCTTTTGCTGGCTTCGTGATTTTTTCTGCCTTTTTTATAATTACTTTCGGCGAGTTTGGGATTGGAATAGCCTATGTAATTAATTCAATGTTAATCATGGGAATATTATTCAAAATAATTCACTCAAAATATTACATAAGACATATTTTTTAGAAAGTAGCACAACATTTTTTAGTATGTTAAATTCGAAAATTTACTTTGATTACATAAAATCTAGAATTTTGTATTTTATTAAAGATTTAGACTTTTACTGATTGCTGTTAAAGGGAGATATATAAAAAGTGTTTAAAGAATATTTACTTAAACCGCTTGGAGATGAATTGGGTTATTTGACAGCAATTGAGTCAGGAGAAACAATTCCGATTGATATTAAGCGAGTCTACTTTATGTTTGGAAATGCAGACAGCATTGTTAGAGGAAATCATGCCCATCAGAAATCAAGAAGGTTTGCTGTTTGTATTACAGGCTCTTGCCGAATAACATTTAAAGACGGTAAATCGACTGAAACCGTTAAACTAGATAACTACTTAAAATGTGTATCCCTTGAGCCGATGATTTGGCAAGAGTTAAGCGAATTTTCAAGCGACTGTGTCATTTTAGTTTTAGCTAATGACCATTTTGATGAAAGTGATTATATTCGCGATTATGAAGAATTTTTAAGACTTATTAATTTATGAATGTAAAATTTTTAGACCTTAAAGCAATTAATAAACGATATATTAAAGAATTTAAGAGTAGTTTTGAAAGCATTGTAAATTCTGGATTGTATGTGCTAGGCAATCAGCTTAGAGATTTCGAAAAAGATTTTGCTAAATACTGTGGTACAAAATTTTCCGTGGGAGTGAGTAATGGGCTTGATGCGCTGTTTCTAGCCTTAAAAGCTTTTGATATAGGTCCTGAGGATGAAGTTATTGTACCTGCGAACACTTATATTGCTACTTGGTTAGCAGTAACCTATACAGGAGCGAAAATTGTCCCTGTTGAACCTGATTTAAATACACTTAATCTTGATACATCAAAAATTGAAAAGGCAATAACTCGTCGTACAAGGGCAATTATACTGGTTCATCTCTATGGCTGCCCTGTTGATTTATCTTCCTTAAAGAAAATTTTGGATAATCATTCAATAAAATTAATAGAAGATGCATCCCAGGCTCACGGGGCTAAAATTAATTCAAGAAGAGTAGGAAATTTAGGAGATGCAGGTACTTTTAGCTTCTATCCAGGAAAAAACCTTGGGGCCCTTGGAGATGGAGGAGCAATAACTACAAATGATGAAATTGTCTATAACAAACTTTGTGCTCTTCGAAACTATGGCTCGAGCTCTAAATACGTAAATGATTATATAGGTTACAACTGCCGCCTAGATGAGCTGCAAGCAGGCTACTTGAGTATAAAATTAAGATTTTTGGATGATGATAATCAAAAACGCGCAAATGTTGCTACTTTTTACAATGAAAACATTGATCGGTCAAAATATAATTTGCCAAATGTGCCCAAAGACTGCCATCCTGCATGGCATTTATATACTCTGATGACTCCTCGTCGGGATGAACTTATTGATTATTTGAAATGTAATGGGATAGATACTCTCATTCATTATCCCATACCGCCTCATTTACAAAATGCTTATAGTAACTTGGGATATAAAATTGGGTCCTTTCCAATAACGGAAAAGATTCATAATGAAATATTAAGCATTCCAATTAGCCCCATAATTTCTCAGAAAGAAGTGGAATATGTCGTTCAAAAAATTAATGATTTTTAATTAATTCATTTTTTTCAAATTCTATAAAGACACATGTATTGAAGATTCGCTTCAACAGTAAGATTATTTTAATATGTTATATGAAATGACAATGTTTAATAAAAAATTGATAAATTCACTTAATAAAGCAGCTGTACTATTGGGTAGAGATAAATATCAACTTGACAAGGATCTCGCTATCTCCGATCTTTTTGGAATAATTTTCAAACATATTGTTTGTTATTTTAGATTCTTAATTATTAAACCCTTTTTAGGCTCGTCACATTCAGTTAGTTTTATTGGCAGAAGCGTACAAATAATTAGCAAAAGAAAATTGATCATTGGCAAGTCTTTTTTTATTGGAAATTTTTGCAAATTGAACCTTTTATGTCGCAATAAAGTAATTATTGGTGACAATTTTGTCTTTAAAGATAGCTCAGTAATCGACTGTGCGGGCGTGTATACCAATATTGGCTCTGGCTTAATTATTGGAAATAATGTTGGAATTTCTGAAGGATGCTTTATTCAAGTAAGAGGAAATGTGACTATTGGGGATGATGTCATTATTGGACCTGGCGCAAAAATATTTTCTGAAAATCATAATTACTCTGATGCCAATCTTCCAACACGCCTTCAAGAAGTCACCAGATCGGAAGTAATTATAGAGCCCAACACATGGATTGGTGCAAATGCTGTAGTTTTAGCTGGAGTAAAGATTGGAGCCAACTCAATTGTAGCTGCAGGATGTGTGGTAAATAAATCTTTTCCTAAGAATTCAATTATTGGAGGAGTACCGTCCCGTCTCCTTGGACAGAGGAGTTAAATTTCTGATTAATTGATTTTTTATTCCATCAATTAATATGAAAACTGAAAATTCGTAAACAAAGAATTTTTGAAGAAAAATAGAAAATAAGAGGCTATCAAAACTTTTGAATGATTTTAGACCAGCATCTAAGATTCGCTATTGTCATCTTTGATAGAGCATACCAGTTGTGGCTGACTCAAAGAGCTATTTTTTATTTATGAAAAGATTATGATGTTTATATTCAAACCTACATAGGTTTAAGTTAAGAGAATGTATTGTTATTTATTCTAAAAAGAAAATAAATATGAAAATATTGTTACTTGGAGAATACAGTGGTTTTTACAGTAATTTAAAGAAAGGATTTATTAAATTAAACCATGAAGTTCATCTTTGTGCCTCGAAAGATAGCTTTAAGGAAATTGATGGAATTGATTCTTTAATTGAAAGTGCTTATAAAAATGAGTTTTTCCGTAAAATTGACTTAGCAATTCAGTTCTTATTTTGTTTTTTTAAAGCAAGAAACTATGATGCAGTTTTCTTGATCAATCAAGGTTTTATAGAGCCAAAAATTTTCTCAGGTGTAATTCTTTGGTACCTAAAAAGATTTAATAAGCTACTTTTTTTGTCAGCTTGTGGAGAAGATGTTCCATTCATTCGATTTGGTAAAGCAGGCGGATATAAATGGTGGATCTACAATAAGCAACCTAATTGCAAAGGCGTATCAAGCGCAAGATACCAAAATAGACTCGAATATTTTGTTCACAATCAAATTGTAAAGTATGTAGATGGAGTAATTCCTTCTACATATGGATATCGATTACCTTGGCTTCGATATCACGAAGACTTAGTATGCGAATCAATTCCTCCGGCAATTGATACATCAACCATATCTTTCATTTCCCAAGAAAAAAGCTATGAAGATCAAAAAGTAGTATTTTTTCATGGTATCAATAGGCCATGTCATAAAGGAACCCATTTTATAATTGCTGCTTTAGAGAAGTTGCGCGATGCTCGTCCCAATGAGGTTGAAATTATTATTGATGGCGGACTACCTTTGAATAAATACTTATCTTTACTTGAAAGAGTTGACGTTGTAATTGACCAATGTCTCGGTTATGACTATATGAGTATGAATGCAATGTATTCCCTTGCATTGGGTAAGATAGTTTGCGTAAGTGCTGTTGATGAGTCCTTTAATTACTTTGGAATTTCTGAACATCCAATAGTACAAATTGAACCAAATGTTGATCAAATCTTTAATAAATTGCATAAAGTTTTAGATCAGAAAACCGATATTCCTAAAATGCAAAAAGAATCTAGATTATTTGTTGAGCGAGAAAATAACAGCAAAAGAGTTGCAAGGCTTTATTGTGATCTTATTCAAGAAAAGTCAAATGATCGAAACTTAATGCTTTATTGATTTCTACAAATTTAAACATTTACCTTTGAACATCAGAAATGTTCAACAGATTCTAAAAATTACATTTTGAGATTCAAGACAGATTAGATGAGCCGTTCTTTTTTGCTTAAATTCGTACTTGAAAATTCAGCTTATAACAGTATTAAATTATAGTGCTAATATAGATCTGCTATTTGAGAAGGTACTGAAAGCTTTGAAAACAAATATAATTTATAAAAAAAAAATTAAGGTTTCGTTTGGTCATTTGATCAAACTGGCAATAGCAGGATATACACGAAGATTAGAAATTGATTTTGCGTCGCAAAAAAGAAAGAAGGCAATCTTTGCTCACGATTCAATTGGAAGGCATATTAACCTTTTTGGTGGGTATGAAAATGATGAGTTAGCCATTTTATTTGATTTTCTTTCTCCTCTTGGTGAAGATTTTAAAAAAGGTTTAGCGCTTGATATTGGAGCTAATATTGGCACACATGCAATGTATTTTTCTGATTATTTTAAAGAAGTTTTAGCATTTGAACCAAATAGTGATGTATTTTATCTACTTAAATTCAATTCTAATCAATGCCAAAATGTTTCCGTAGAAAATATTGGACTGGGAGATAAAGCTGGAGATTTTGTATTGCAAGAAGTAACTGGCAACATGATGGCTTCTTGGATAAGTGAAGAGCCACCAGACGTTTCGAAAAAAACTTATTCTATAAAGGTTGAGAGGTTAGATGATAAAAATCTAGAAAGCATAAAATTGATTAAAATCGATGTTGAAGGATTTGAAATAAATGTTTTAAAAGGAGCCTTAAAAAGTATTGAAAAGAACAAGCCAATCATCCTATTTGAACAACACTCAAAAGATTTTTCTAATGACTCATCGCCATCTATAAAATTTCTTGAAAATCTCGATTATGAAATCTGTTGGCTGGATGGAGGCAGAGTCTTGTCTCATAGCTGGTTTGCTCAGGGATTGGGTGCAATAAAAGCATTCTTTTTTGGTTATGATAGTCGGATTATGTTTGGAGGGAATGTTCCCATTAGGACCCATTCATTTCTTTTGGCTATTCCAAAAGAATCAAGCCTCCTAAAAAATTATATCTAAGACAATATATATAATTGATGAAAATATTAGTTGTCGGTAACTTTCAAAAAAAATTAGGTGGCGCTCACTCAGCTATGCTGAGCACAGCAAACTTACTTAGCCAAAAATATGAGGTCAAGACATTTTCCTTAGACATTGATGTCGATGACTACTTTTTAAAAAAATATGGAAATTTCTATAAAATTGTCCGTCTCCTTTTTTTTCCAATATTCTATATCTATAATCCTTTTGTAAGAAGAAGACTTCAGGGCCTTATAAAAGAATTTAGACCCGATTGTATAAATGTCCATTTATACATTGGAGGCCTATCAAACTCTGTAATCTCTGCAATAAAAGCAAATTCAATACCTTCAATACATACAGTCCATGACTATAGAGGTATTTGTCCAGCAAATGCCATGCTGGATAATAATGGAAAAATATGCGAGAGCTGTAAAGGGGGATTACGATTTTCATTTCTAAAAAGATGTTCAAACGGCAGTATCTTAAAATCGCTATTCATATATTTAGAAGCAGTCTTTAGAAGAAAATTTTTTCCTCTGTACA
>MDTG01380135.1_pt1 | contig 17437 bp, 23 predicted proteins | sample 811421 | NCBI WGS metagenome assembly MDTG01 (sample SAMN05326645, study PRJNA326480) | marine metagenome | isolation source: seawater | place: Pacific Ocean: South East | collected 2011
GCAGTATGCTATAATGCGAAATCTACTCGTTTGTCCAGAGAACATAATAATGCTAATATTATTGCTTTAGGATCAAGATTAACAAAAAAAAAAGATGTTATGAAATTGATTAAAATTTTTATTAATACTAAATTTCAAGGTGGAAGACATCTAAGAAGAGTTAAAAAAATTTAATATTTTAAAATGTCTAAATTTAACAAATATACTTCAAATGATTATCAAAATTATTTTGATAATGATTTATCAAACACTGATCCAGAATTATTTAGTTCTATTAAACTTGAGCTTCAAAGACAACAAGAGCATATTGAACTAATTGCATCTGAAAATATAGTTTCTAAAGCTGTTTTAGATGCTCAAGGATCAATCATGACAAATAAATATGCAGAGGGTTATCCTTCAAAAAGATATTACGGTGGTTGTGAATTCGTTGATAAAGCAGAAGAGCTTGCTCTAGAGCGAGTTAAAAAACTTTTTAATTGCAAGTACGCTAATGTACAACCTCATTCTGGAGCCCAGGCCAATGGAGCAGTATATCTTGCGCTTTTAAATCCTGGAGACCCAATACTTGGTATGAGCTTAAATTCTGGAGGTCATTTAACACATGGAGCTAAAGTTGCACAATCAGGTAAATGGTTAAAAGCTTTTCATTATGAAGTTGATGAAGTTACGGGCTTGATTGATTATGACAAGATTGAGGAGTTAGCGTTGGAGCACAAACCAAAACTGATTATAGCTGGAGGTAGTGCTTACTCAAGAATTATAGATTTTAAAAAATTTAGAAAAATAGCAGATAAAATAAATTCTTATTTGATGGTAGACATGGCACACTTTTCTGGTCTAGTTGCTGGCAAAGGTTATCCTAATCCTGTTGAATATGCAGATGTAGTAACATCTACAACTCATAAAGTTCTTAGAGGTGGAAGAGGTGGTATAATTCTGACCAACAGAGAAGACTTATATAAAAAATTTAATTCTGCGGTATTTCCAGGTTATCAAGGAGGACCTTTAATGCATGTAATAGCAGCGAAGGCAGTTGCTTTTAAAGAGGCATTAGACCCTTCATTTAAAGAATATATACAATCAGTTTTAGCTAATGCGAAAATTTTGTCAGAAACATTAAAAAATAATGGATTTAAAATTTTTTCTGGCGGAACAGATACACATTTAATGTTAGTAGATCTTAGACCTTTTAAAGTAACAGGAAAAGCTGCAGAAGTAAGTTTATGTAAAGCTAATATAACATGTAATAAAAACGGTATACCGTTTGATACTGAGAAAATGACTGTGACTTCTGGAATTCGTCTAGGTTCTCAAGCTGCAACTACTAGAGGCTTTGGATTAAATGAGTTTAAAAAAGTCGGAGAATTAATTACTAAAGTAGTTAAAGGATTATCTCAAAATCCTAATGACAACAGTAAAACCGAACAAGAAGTTAAGAAAGAAGTCGTTGAACTTTGTTCTAAATTTCCTATATACAAACATTTATTAAAAAATTAACTTATGCTTTGTCCTTTTTGTAGAGAGAAAGATACGTCAGTAGTTGACTCTAGACCTACAGAGGACGGGACAGCTATCAGAAGAAGAAGATTTTGCACTTGTAGCGGTGGACAAAGATTTACTACATTTGAAAGAGTTCAGTTCAGAGAGTTAACGGTTATAAAAAAAAATGGAAGAAGATCTCCTTTTGACAGAGAAAAACTTGCTAAATCTTTTTTCACAGCATTAAAAAAAAGACCAATAGACTCGGACACAACCGAAAAAGTAGTTTCTAGAATATCAAGAGAACTTGAGGAAATGGGGCAGTCTGAAATTCAATCTAGCGTAATCGGGAAAAAAGTGATGGATACATTAAAAGATTTGGACAAAATTGCGTATATAAGATTTGCCTCAGTATATAAAAATTTCAAAGAAATCGGTGACTTTGGAGAATATATTGAGGAATTAGATGGCAAAACTCAAAAGTAATCTTAAATCAAAACATTTACATTATATCTCACTAGCTTTTGAACAGGCTAAAGTTAACTTGGGTTCTACTGGAACTAATCCTTCAGTTGGATGTGTAATTGAGAAAAATGGTACAGTTTTATCATCAGGAAGAACATCTTTATTAGGAAGACCTCATGCAGAATTTAATGCACTTAAAAAAAAGATAAATTTTAAAGATAGCAATTTATATGTAACTCTAGAGCCATGTACTCATTTTGGTATAACACCCCCTTGTACAAAAAAAATTATTAAAAAAAAAATCAAAAATGTTTTCTTTTCGGTTTTTGACTTAGACTCGAGAACTAGAGAAAAATCTCTTTTAGATTTTAAAAAATCAAAAATAAAAGTTGTTAGCGATATTAAAAGAAGATTTGGATTCGATTTTTATAAAAGTTATTTTTTAAAACATAAAAAATTATTGCCGTATATAGATGCCAAAATTGCTGTCTCTAAGGATTTTTTTTATAAAAACAAAAAATCAAAATGGATTACTAATGAACATTCAAGAAAAAGAGCTCATTTATTAAGAACTTCTTATGACTGTATTTTAACAACCTCAAAAACGATAAACGATGATAATTCCAGATTTAATTGTAGATTAGAGGGATTAGAAAACAAATCACCGTCTATAGTAATAATTGATCGTTTTTTTAAATTAAAAAAAAATAGCAAGATTGTTAAAGAAAAATCAAAAAGAAAAATCTTTCTATTTACAACTATCTACAACAAAGAGAAAAAAAAATATTTTAACTCAAAAGGAATAAAAATTATTCAACAAAAAAATATGAAAAATCAAAAAGATTTTAAATTAATCTTAAGCAATTTAAGAGATTTTGGTATTTCCAGAATTTTGGTAGAAAGTGGTATGTGCTTTTTAAATTTTTTAATTTTAGGAAGATTTGTTCAGAATTTATTTGTATTTAGGAGCAATTCCTATCTTAAAAAAAACGGTATCAATTACGGAAAAGTAAATATTATAAAGAACTTAAATTTGAAAAATAAAATTGATGTTAACTTGTTAGGAGATTTTCTTTATAAAGTGAAATTAAAATAATGTTTAATGGAATTGTTTATAACCAAGGATTAATTAAATCTATTAAAAGAAATCCCAAATATGTAAAGGGAAGTTTAGTAATTGAAATTTTATCCAATATAGCCTTTAAACAATCAGATATTGGAGAGTCTGTTTGTTGCGACGGCGTTTGTTTAACATTGATAAGAATAAAGCAAGATTCTTTTTTGTTTTATTTGTCTAGGGAAACAATCAATAGATCTAATTTTAAAAATGCTAAAGTCGGCAAGATCGTTAATATAGAAAAATCTATACATCATGGAAAAAAAATTTCTGGACATTATACCCAGGGCCATGTTGACACAACTTCAATAGTTAATAAAATAAAGATTATTGATAAATCATGGATTGTAAATCTATCAATTATTAAAAAACATAAAAAATTTGTTGTAGAAAAAGGATCAATATCAATAAATGGTGTTTCATTAACAATCTCAAAAGTTAAATCTAATAGTTTCGAAATTACAATCATCCCACATACTCTTAAGCTTACAAATTTGATTAATTTGAAAAAGGGTGATTTAGTAAATGTGGAATTTGATATTTTTAATAAATATATAATTAATTTAAAAAAATAATATGAAAAAAACCTCAGCTTCGATAAGTCAGATTATTAAAGATGCAAAAAAAGGAAAAATTTTCATTTTAGTTGATGACAAGGATAGAGAAAACGAGGGAGACCTTGTAGTACCTGCTTCAAAAATTAATGCAAAAAAGATTAATTTTATGGCTAAACATGGTAGAGGTTTAATTTGTTTAGCCCTAACCTCTGCTAAAGTGAAAAAATTAAATCTACCTTTAATGTCTTTAATTAATAGATCTCGAACCCAAACTGCCTTTACAGTTTCCATAGAATCTAAAAAAGGAATAACAACAGGAATTTCGGCTTATGATAGAGCAAAAACTATTAAAGTTGCTATCAAACCTAGCTCAACAAAAAAACATATTGTATCTCCAGGACATGTTTTTCCTCTAGTAGCGAAAACCGGAGGAGTTCTTGAAAGAGCCGGACACACAGAAGCTTCTATCGATATATCAAAGCTTGCTAAATTAAACCCTAGCGCTGTAATATGTGAAGTAATGAACGAAGACGGAACTATGGCTAGATATAAAGATCTAGTTCCTTTTGCAAAAAAGCATAAACTAAAAATAGCTAAAATTGAAGATTTAATCTCATATAGATTAAAAACTGAAAGACTTATTAAAAAAACCTCACAAAAAAAAATAATCATTAAACATTTTGGCTCATTTGATTTAAAAATTTTTAAAAACAAATTAGATGGGTCTGAACATTATGCAATTACAAAAGGAAAATTTAGCTCTTTAAAGCCATCTAGAGTTAGAGTGATTTCAACAAATATTTTAAATAATTTTTTAAATTTTAACAAAAATTTATTTAAAAGTTCTTTAAATTATTTAAAAAAATATAATAATTTTGCTCTTATTTTAGTAAAGGGAAATAATCCAATTACATCTTCATCTGGAACAGGTAAAATATTAAGATATTACGGAATTGGCGCTCAAATCATTAAGGAATTAAATATTAAAAAAATGATACTAGTATCTAGGTCGAAAAAACGTATCATTGCTTTAAAAGGATATGGAATTAAGATTGTAAAACAAGAAATTATAAAATGAAAAAAAAACCTAAAATTTTATTTGTTCGCTCAATATACAATGATACTAAACCTTTATATGTTAGTGCTCATAATAAATTAAAATCACAAAAAATAACTCATAGAGAAATAACCGTTCCAGGAGCATTTGAAATACCAGTAACTATAGCTAGAAATATTAAGAAGTTTGATGGATTTGTAGCTATAGGCGTTATAATCAAGGGTGAGACGCCTAATTTCGATTTAATTTCTCACGCAATTACTAACGGCCTAATAGATTTATCAATTATTTATAAAAAACCTATAGGAAATGCAATTTTAACTTGTTTAAATTCTGATCAAGCAAAAGCAAGAAATAGCAAAGGTGAAGAGGCCGTAGATGCTGTTTTGAATGTGCTAAACTATAAAGTTTTTAAATGATACAACAAAATATTAAAGCAAATATTAGTCCAAGAATAAGAGTAATACAAAAACTTTACGGTTTATCACTAAATCCAGATGAAGTTATTAAATATCCTAAAAGTCAATACAAAAAATTCATTAAAGATGTTGTTCAAGGAACAATTGAAAGAAACGAACTTATTGAAGAAACAGTAAAAAAATATTTAAATGATGATTTAGACTTAAAAAGAACAGATAAATTATTAAAATTGATAATATTTGCTGCTATATTTGAACTGATGTTTAAGCATAATAACCCTACAAAAGTAATTATTAGCGAGTACATTAAGACTTCTGAACACTTTCTAGAGAAGGCTCAGATTAAGTATTTAAATGCAATTTTAGATAAAATTTCAAAAAAAATAAGAGAAAAATAAGAATACCAACCATATATTCATATTAATTAACTTGCGTTTCTTTATATTATTTGGCATTTTGCGAACTTTATTAAATTATGGAATCAAGTTTTGAACTATTATATCTAATATCATTCACAGGAATTTTAGCTGTCGCCTACAGTTATTTATTATCTGGACAAATTTTATCATCTAGCCCAGGTAATGAGAAAATGCAAGAAATAGCAGAAGCCATTCAAATCGGTGCTAAGGCATATTTAAATCGACAATATAAAACTATCGCAATAGTTGGATTTATTGTTCTAATTATAGTCACTTACTTCTTCAATCTTCTTGTTGGTCTTGGTTATTTTATTGGAGCTTTTCTCTCAGGCGTAGCTGGATACGTTGGAATGTTAATTTCCGTAAAAGCAAATGTTAGGACAGCTGAGGCTTCACGAAAAAGTTTGCAAAATGGATTAACTATTGCCTTCAAATCTGGAGCTATAACTGGTCTTTTGGTTGCTGGTTTGGCTTTATTATCTATAACAGTTTATTACACTATTCTTATCTCAACTGGAGTTGACGATAGAGAAATTATAAATGCATTAGTAGCATTAGGTTTTGGAGCATCTTTAATCTCAATTTTTGCAAGATTAGGAGGAGGAATTTTTACAAAAGGTGCTGATGTTGGAGCTGATTTAGTCGGAAAAGTTGAAGCTGGTATTCCAGAGGATGACCCAAGAAATCCTGCGGTAATCGCCGATAACGTGGGAGACAATGTTGGAGATTGTGCAGGTATGGCAGCTGATCTTTTTGAGACATATGCTGTTACGATTGTAGCTACAATGGTTTTATCTTCCATTTTTTTTGTTAATGATTTAAATATGATGATCTATCCTTTGGCAATAGGCTCATCATGTATATTAACATCTATTATAGGCACATTTTTCGTAAAATTAGGAAAAAGTAAAAATATAATGGGAGCTCTTTATAAGGGATTTATAGTAACCGCTGTACTTTCTTTAATAATTTTATATCCGGTAACTGACTCTATTGTTGGTCTTGGTAAAATTTATAATATCGGAACTAGTTCATTTACGGGTTTAAGTCTTTACATTTGTGGAGTTGCTGGTTTAATTATTACTGGACTATTAATTTGGATAACTGAATATTATACTGGCACAAATTACAGACCAGTCAAAACAGTTGCAAAATCATCTATCACTGGCCATGGTACAAATGTTATTCAAGGTTTAGCAGTGTCTATGGAAGCTACAGCTGTTCCAGCATTAATTATTATTGTAGGAATTTTATTTACAAATCACTTAGCTGGGCTTTTTGGTATAGCTATTGCAGTTACCTCAATGTTAGCCTTAACTGGAATGGTAGTAGCATTGGATGCCTATGGACCGGTTACTGATAATGCTGGAGGTATTGCTGAAATGTCGAAGTTACCTAAAGGTGTTAGAAAAACTACTGACGCTTTAGACGCGGTTGGAAATACCACAAAAGCTGTAACAAAAGGTTATGCTATTGGATCTGCAGGATTAGGGGCCCTAGTTTTATTCGCAGCTTATACAGAAGACATTAAATTTTTTTCTAATGTATCAGGGTCGAGACTAGAAAATGTAAATGTAAGTTTTGATTTGTCCAATCCTTTTGTTGTCGTAGGATTACTAGTTGGTGGAATGCTACCTTATTTATTCGGTTCAATGGGGATGCAAGCTGTTGGCAGAGCAGGAGGAGCTGTTGTTATTGAAGTTAGAAGACAATTTAAAAAAATTCCCGGAATAATGAAAGGCAAAAGAAAACCAGATTACGGTAAATTGGTAGATTTATTAACTAAGGCAGCAATTAAAGAAATGATAATTCCTTCATTATTGCCAGTCTTATCTCCAATAGTTTTATACTTTATTATTTTGCCTATTGGAGGTTTAGAAGCCGCCTTGTCATCTTTGGGTGCAATGCTATTAGGAGTAATTATAACTGGACTTTTTGTAGCAGTCTCTATGACAGCAGGAGGAGGAGCCTGGGATAATGCTAAAAAGTTTATAGAAGATGGAAACTTTGGAGGAAAAGGATCTGAAGCACATAAAGCAGCGGTAACTGGCGATACTGTAGGGGATCCTTATAAAGACACCGCAGGTCCAGCAGTAAACCCGATGATAAAAATTACAAATATCGTAGCTTTATTACTTTTGGCTGTAATAGCTCACTAAAGATTATTTGTTTTTACGCTGTCTTTGACCATACATTTTCTGTTTTACACTTGATAGAAATGTATCAATAAAACTTTTTTGTCTTACAGTATTTTCAGTTTGTTTCTTCGAAATTTTGACCTTTCTCATATCGTCTTTAGTATAAAGTTTTTTATTAGCTAGAATTCCATACTTATTAAATTCAATTTCTAATATATTGTTTTTTTTGAGAACGTTTCTACCTAATTTATGTAATTTTCCTCTAGTTATCATTCTCTCAAAATAAAACCATTTATTCTCATCATTAATAGATATAGAGTGTGGGCTACCTAGTAAATTGACAACGTCATTTTTATTACTCTTATTTATTACTAATAAGTTTTCACGATTTTCTAAATAATTTATTCCATGAAGTTTTTTTGGTTCTTGTAGTTGACAATTAGCTAAAAAAACCAAACAAATTATGATAAGTTTATTTTTAAAAAAATGTTTAGTATTTATAAAAGACATAATAATCAACTTTATAATAAATTAGTGCAATTATCACGAAATATTTTTTTTTATAATAAAATTGGATTAAAAGACGATTTTCAAACCAGGATAATTTTAATTTTTATACATTTGTCGATAATTTTAATTATTTTAAAGAGCAAAAAGAATAAATTTCCCCAGGAAATCTATGATAATATTTTTTTAAATATTGAGTATAATTTAAGAGAACTTGGTGATGGGGATGTTGCTGTTAATAAGAAAATGAAAATCTTAAATAAAGTATTTTATGATATATTGCTCAAACTTAATTCTAATGATTTTAATAAATTTAAAGTAAGCAAAAATGTTATAAAAAAACATTTACTAATAAAATCAGACTCAAACGATAAAATAGTATTGCAAATTAGCGAATATTTAGAATCTTTTCATGATTTTTGTTTTGAATTGAAGGACAAAAATATGATAGAAGGTGAAATAGATTTTAAATATTAAAGTTATGGCTGTACCTAAACGTAAAACATCTAAATCAAGAAGAAATAAAAGAAGATCTCATCATAGAGTGAAAAATGTAAATATTCTTGAGGATAAAAAAACTGGAGAGTACAGACTTTCTCATCACATTGACTTAAAATCTGGATTTTATAACGGTAAAAAAATACTGGACATATAACTATTTACAACAAATGAAAGATAAGATTATAATCGCCATTGATGCAATGGGAGGTGAAAATTCACCTGAAAAAATTATTGAAGGTCTAAGCATCTTTCTGAGCAAAAATAAAAATCTTAACAATTGTTTTTTTAATTTATATGGAGATGAAAAACTTATTTTAGAAAAAATGAGTAAATTTAAATTATTAAATTCTAATATTAAAATCTTTAATACACTATCTGTTGTTTCTGATGAAGAAACTCCTTTAACGGCGATAAAAAATTCAAAAAATAGCAGTATGTGGAATTCTATAAATTCACAAATTTCTGATGGAGCAGATATTTCTTTATCCGCTGGTAATACTGGTGTTCTATTTGTTATTTCAAGAATGCTTTTAAAAACTATTGAAGAGGTAAGCAAACCTGCTCTCGCTGGTTTGTGGCCAAACAAAAAAGGAGTAAGTGTAGTTTTAGATTTAGGAGCAAATATTGAATGTAACGAAAAAAACTTAATTGATTTTTCAGAAATGGGATCAGCTTTATTTAAATCCTTATTTAAAACTCAAAAACCTAAAGTTGCTCTTTTAAATATAGGATCTGAAGAAATAAAGGGAACTGAGTCTATAAAAAAAGCTTATACAAAGTTAAAGGAAGTAAGTTCCTACGGGGATTTTGATTTCAATGGTTATGTTGAAGCTGACAAAATATTTGAAGGAGAATCAAATGTGATAGTTGCAGATGGTTTTACAGGAAATATAGCTTTAAAGACTGCAGAAGGGACATCTAAGTTCTTAACAGGTGCATTAAAAGAATCTTTAAAGGAAAATTTTCTTTCAAGATTTTCTCTTTTATTTTCTTATTTTTCATTGAAAAAGTTTAAAGACAAACTTGATCCAAGAAAATATAATGGCGCTATATTTCTAGGACTTAAAGGCCCCGTTGTTAAAAGTCATGGATCTACTGATGCTGTTGGATTTTATCACTCAATTGACTTGTGTTATAATATTATTCAAGGTGATTTAATGAGCCAAATTAAAAAAAATCTTTCGCATATAGATGGAAAAAAATAAAAAAGAAAATTTAATAAAAAAAAACATAAGCAAAAGTATTAGTCGAAGATTCGGTCTATCTTCATCATTTTCATCAAAATTCTTAGACAAAATAATATTTATTATCATCTCTGGGTTGAAAAAAAATGAAAAAATTAAAATTAAAAACTTTGGAACTTTTACAAAAAATCGAAAAAAAAGTAGGATTGGAAGAAATCCTAGAAATAAAGAAACTTTTGAAATAACTGAAAGAAATATTATATCTTTTAAAGCGTCAAAATATTTGAAAGATAAAATTAATAATGAGTAATTTTAAACATCGGGGAGATAAACTACTTAGTATTTCCGAATTAGCGAAGAATTTAAATCTTAAGAATAGGAAAAATTCTAAATACTCGACTCATACCCTACGTTTTTGGGAGAAAGAATTCAAACAGATTAAACCGATGATGTTATCAGGTAGAAGATATTACTCTAAAAAAGATATTGAAATTATTTCATTTATTAAGCACTTATTAAAAGATCAAGGATTAACCATTCAAGGCGTTAAAAAAATTTTAGATAAAAAAAATAACAGTCTTGACGCATCCAAACAATTAAGTATAACATCTGATTATTTTAAAAATAAAATTAAAATTAAATCGAAAAAATTATTAAGTAAGATTAAAAATTTGAAAAAATAAATGGCAAAAAAATCTCATATTAAAGTAAGACTAGTTCCAGAGTCGAAACCTGATAGTCCTTTTGTTTACTATGCAAAAAAACCAACTAAGGGTGAGAAGGCAAAAAATAAACTTAAGATGAAAAAATATAATCCATCTACGAGAAAACACGAGATCTTTGTTGAGAAGAAATTACCACCGCACAGCAAATAAACTATTTAGTTTTTAAAATTTCTATATTCATAGTCTATAAAAGCTTTTATCATTGAACTCCATATCTTGTAAGTGATAATGGGATCTATCTTTTTTTTTATAGATTTATTTCTTATATTCTTTAAGATTTTTTTAATTCTTTTTTTGTCTACTATTTGTTTTTTATATCTTTTTTGTTTTAATATTTTGCTTACTAAATTCGTTCTTTTTTTAATAAGACCTAGCAACTTATTATCCAAAATATCAAGTTTTTTTCTAATTTTATTAATTTTTATATTATTCATAGCGACATTAAGTAGATTATATTTATTTTAAAAAGAAATTATATAGTAAGTTTATGGTTATATTAGCTAAAAAAAATTATCAAAAAGTATTTCTTTATTGGTTAATTTCATTAATAGTTTTATTAATTTTAATGATCATTATAGGAGGTTTAACCAGGTTAACTGACTCTGGATTATCAATAACTAAATGGGATCTATTTAGGGGTATACTTTGGCCCAAAGATATAAATGAATGGCAATATTTCTTTTCTCTATATAAAGAAATACCTCAATTTAAATTGTTAAATTCAAATATGACTTTAAATGAATTTAAAGTTATTTATTTTTGGGAGTGGTTTCATAGAATATTGGGAAGAGCAATTGGATTATTTTTTTTAATACCATTTATTTATTTTTTTTATAAAAAAGCTTTTACAAAAGAGTATAATTTTAAATTCTTTTTAATTTTTACTTTGATTTTGTTTCAAGGTTTTGTTGGATGGTATATGGTTAAAAGTGGCTTAGTAAATGATGTGACCGTAAGTCATTATAGACTTGCATCTCATTTATTTTTAGCATTTGTTATACTTTCTTCTTTAATTTGGATTCTATTTAATCATTATTTTGAGTCTAACAAAAAATTTTTTAATAATTATAAAAAATCTTTATCAATTCAATTTTTAGTTTTTTTAATTTTTTTACAAATTATTTTTGGAGCTTTTGTTTCTGGTTTAGATGCAGGTAAAATTTATCAAACTTGGCCATTAATGAATGATACTTTTTTTCCTAATGATGTTTTAATATATAATCTAAATGATTTTTTCAACTTTGATCAAAGAAGTTTAGTCCAGTTTTTTCATAGAATTTTTGCTTATTTAATATTTTTAATAATTGCTTTTATCGGTTATGAATTTTATAAAAATAAATCTAAAAGTTTATATAAACCATATATATACGTATTAATATTTGTTTTATTTCAAATATTTCTTGGAGTCCTAACTCTAATAAGCAACCTGAATATTTATATAGCCTCACTTCATCAAATATCCAGCATATTACTCACTATTGCTTCATTACATTTGTATCATCGATCTATCAATTAATTAAATACATTTGACTTTATGTAAGTTTATTTGTAAAAGTCGCGATATTTTAAAATGACACCTTTTATTAAAAAAAAAGATCTAAAAAACGATTGGTATCTGATCAATGCCGAAAACGTTGTTGTTGGAAGACTGGCAGCCTATATATCAAAAGTTTTGAGAGGTAAGAACAAATCAACTTTTAATCCAAATATAGATAATGGAGATTTTGTTATTGTTACCAATATAGATAAAATGAAATTTACTGGCAAAAAAATGACAAATAAAATTTATTATAGGCATACCGGACACCCTGGTGGAATAAAAACAATTAATCCTATTAGACTAAAAGAAAAAAATAAATCTTCAGATATATTAAGATTAGCCGTAAAAAGAATGTTACCTGGTGGTCCTTTAGCAAAAAAACAATTAACAAAACTTAAGATTTACAATACTGACAAACATCCCCATGAGACACAAAATCCTAAAGAACTTAAATTTAATCAATTTAATAAAAAAAATATAATTAAAAATTAATGGAAAATTTAAATAAAAACGATAATAAAACAATTGATAAAAGTAAAATTAAATTAGATTTCAAAGATAGCAAATATGCTACAGGTAAAAGAAAACGCTCAATTGCAAAAGTATGGGTTAAAAAAGGTTCTGGCAATATTTATGTTAATGGAATTAAAATGATAGATTATTTTAAAAGACCAGTTCATCAGATTATAGTAACTAGACCTTTGGAAATTTCAAAAGTTCTTAATTCTTATGATGTAAAATGTACGGTAAAAGGTGGCGGTCTTTCAGGTCAAGCAGGGGCAATTATTCATGGGTTATCCAGAGCCCTAGTAATTCACGAAGAAAATCTTAAAAAAGGATTAAAAAAAGAAAAACTTATAACCAGAAATTCTAGAGTAGTTGAAAGAAAAAAATACGGACATAGAAAAGCAAGAAGAAGCTTCCAATTTTCAAAACGATAAATCATTTAAATTTATTAATTTATTTTTCAGTGATATAAGATTCTATGTCTTTTAAAAAAATTAAAATTGCAGTTATTGGTGCAACAGGCTATGTTGGCTTGGAATTAGTCTATTTACTATCAAAACACCCAAAAGCGAATATAAAATATCTTTGTGCACAAAAAAATATTGGCAAACATGTTAAAAAATTTGATCAAAGAATTAAGGCAAAATTACCTAAAATTTCTAAGTTAGACAAAATAATTTGGGAAGATCTTGATTTAGTTTTTTTGTCATTGCCTAACGGCGGAGCTCAAAAAATTATAAAAAAAAATATTAAATACAAAAATTTGAAGTTTATAGATTTATCCGCTGATTTTAGATTAAAAGATCCAAACAGTTATAGAAAGTGGTATAAAAAAAGCCATTCAGCAAAAAATTTGATTAATAAATCTATTTATTCAATTCCTGAATTAGTAAATAAAGACATTAAAAAATATAAAATAATATCAAACCCCGGCTGTTATCCAACATCAATACAGCTAGCTCTTATTCCATTATTAAAAAAAAAATTACTCAAATCTCAAAATATTATAATTGACTCAAAATCTGGATTTTCAGGAGCAGGCAAAAATTTCAAAAAAAAATTTAATTATAAAAATATTGATAATTCTGTTTTCGCTTATGGTATTAAAAAACATAGACATATGTCTGAAATGGATCAAGAATTTAAAAAAAATACAAAATCCAAAATTTTATATACTTTTAATCCCCATGTAATACCGACTTTTAGAGGGATTTTATCTTGCATATATATAAATAAAAAGAAGGGTCAAAGTATTAAAAAACTACACAACGAATTAGTAAAATTTTACAAGAGAAATCAATTTATAAAAATAATGAAACCAAATAATCCTATAGGTACTGGCAATGTAATAGATACAAACTACTGTGAAATATCTGTATGTGAAACTAGAGATAAAAATAAAATTTTAATACTATCTGCAATTGACAATTTAGTTAAAGGTGCTTCCGGTCAAGCAATACAGAACATGAACATCAATTATGGATTTAGAGAGACATTGGGGCTCATATGAAATTGTTATTGCACTTTATTATTTTATTATTTTTAACAAATTGTTCGAATAATAAATTTGTTTATATTTGCGGTGATAGAGAATGTATAGATAAAAAAGAAGCAGATGAATACTTTTCTAAAAATTTGACATTAGAAGTTAAAATATTAAACAAAGATAAAAATAAATCGGTTAATTTAGTTAAAATAAATACTACTTCACCAGATGAAATATCTTTAAACAATAATATATCTTCCAAAGAGACCAATATTAGAGAATTATCAAAAGAAGAAAAGAAAATAATAAATGAAAGAAGAAAATTAGCAAAGAGAAAAATTAAAGAACAAAAAAAAAAAGAAAAAAGATTATCTAAAATAAATCAAAATGAAGTTGATAAATTAATAAAAAAAAAAGATAAAAAAATTAAATTAAAAAAAGTTAAAGCGATATACGTTGATACCCATAAACTCTGTTTAGATTTCAAAAAATGTGATATAGATGAAATTTCTGAATATTTAATTAAGGCAGGTAATGAAAAAAGTTATCCAAATATATCCAAATATTAGCATGAAAAAAAATAAAATAAATATAGCAATTGTTGGACTTGGTAACATAGGTTCTTATTTATATAAATATTTAAACAAAAATAAAAATTATCTTGCAAAAAAAACAAATACAATTCCAAATATAATTTACGTCTCTGCTAAAAATAAATTAAAAAAAAGAAAATTCTCGATCCCAAAAAGTAAATGGTTAAAGAATTATCTTGACGCAACTAAGAAGAAAAATGTAGATATAATAGTAGAATTAATTGGAGGTGCTGATGGACCTGCTAAAAATCTTGTATTTTCTGGTTTAAGAAACAAAATAAATATCGTAACCGCAAATAAAGCCTTAATCTCAAAACATGGAGACAAATTGGCTAAAATTGCGGAAAAAAACAAAGTTAATTTAGAATTTGAGGCAGCTGTTTGTGGTGGCGTTCCAATAATTAAATCTTTAAAAGAAGGACTAGTCGCAAACTCAATTAATAAAATATATGGTATTTTCAACGGTACTTCTAATTTTATATTAACTTCAATGGATAAACAAAATTTAGAATTTAAAGATGCTCTTAAAAAAGCACAGTCCCTTGGTTATGCTGAAAAAAATCCTATCTCTGATTTAAATGGTGATGATGTAGCTTCTAAACTTAAAATTCTTACGGCACTATCATTTAATTCATATATTAATAATAAAGATATTTCAGTAGAAGGCATTAACAAAGTAGATAGAACAGATATCAATAATGCAAATTTATTGGGTTATAAAATCAAATTACTAGGAGTTTCACACTTAGAAAATAAAAAAGTAACTCAACGAGTAAATCCATACTTAATAAAGAAATCCTCATATATTGCAAAAATAGATGGAGTTTTAAATGCAGTTATAATTGAGGGAAAACCAGTAGGCGAAACAGTAATTCAAGGTGAAGGGGCAGGTCCACAAGCAACTACTTCTGCATTAGTTTCTGATATAGTATCTATTATAAAAGGGAAAGTAAGACCACCTTTTATGGTTTCAGCAAATAAAAGAAAAAAAATTTCATTTGAAAATATTGATAATAAAAAATTCTCTGCTTATCTAAGAATTGACGTGAAAGATAAGCATGGTGTTTTATCTAATATTACTAAAACTCTTGCTAAAAACAAAGTTTCAATTAAAAGGCTTATTCAGAATCCTTATAAATCAAAAAAAAACTCATCAATTGTTATAATAACACATGAAGTAAAGGATCTTTTATTGATTAAAACTATTAACCAATTATCTAAAAAAGATTATTTAATACAAAAACCAAAATTAATTAGAATAGAAAACATTTAGTGAGTATAGATAAGAAATATTTAGAACAATTCATTAGAGCTACCGAAAAAGCTGCTTATGGCGCCTCTTTATTTATTGGAAAAAATAACAAAATAGCAGCTGACAAAGGCGCAGTAGATCTTATGAGAGATGAATTAAATAAAATTGAAATGAAAGGAACAGTAGTAATTGGAGAGGGAGAGATGGATGAAGCCCCAATGCTATATATTGGGGAAAAAGTAGGTTCTAATACTGGTCAAGCTTTAGATATAGCTTTAGATCCATTAGAAGGAACTAATTTTGTCGCTAAAAATTTACCAAATGCCTTTTCTGTATTGTCTGTTAGTGAAAAAGGAAATCTATTATCTGCACCAGATACGTATATGGAAAAAATAGCTATAGGCACAAATCTTCCTAAAAACTTAATTGACCTTGATAATTCTGTTGAAAAAAATATATCTTTATTAGCAGATGCGAAAAACACAACACCTGAAAAATTATTTGCTTGTGTTTTAGATAGACCCAGACACAAAAATATAATTGACAGTCTTAAAAAAATGAAAGTTAACATAAATTTTATTTCAGATGGTGACGTAAGTGGAGTTATTTCCGTAATAGATGAAAATTCAAAAAATGATATTTATATTGGTATAGGAGGTGGTCCTGAAGGTGTTCTAGCGGGTGCTGCTCTAAGCTGTTTGGGCGGTCAAATGCAAACTAGATTAGTTTTGGATAAAGAACAAAGTCAAAGGGCAACTAAACTTGGAGTTAAAAACCTTAAAAAAAAATATGATTTAGACGAGATGATAAAAGGAGATGTAATTTTTTGTGCCACTGCTGTTACCGACGGTGATTTGGTTAAAGGAATTATCGATAAAGGCGACTCTTTCGAAGCTTCAACTTTTGCTCTGCAAAAAAGCACAAAGATAGTAAAAAAAGTTACTAATCTTCACAAAAAATGAACTCGTCCTCAGTAAGCGGTAAAAATTGGATTTTAAAAAAATTTGATGAAAATGACATCAGTTATTTTAAGGAAAATTTCTTTTTAGATGAGATTACCTCTAAACTTCTAGCTGTAAGAAAATTAGATAAAAATGAAATTCAAAATTATCTTAATCCTACTATAAAAAATATTTTACCCAATCCAGATATATTAAAAGATATGAGCAAAACTGTTAACAGAACTTATCAAGCTTTAATTAATAAAGAAAAAATAGGAATTTTTGGTGATTATGATGTAGATGGCGCTACTTCTACAGCATTATTAGGTCAATTTTTTCAAAGTATTAATCATAATTTTGAGATCTACATTCCTGATCGTAGAACAGAGGGCTATGGACCTTCTATAAATGGTTTTAAAAAATTAATAGATAAAAAAGTTAATTTAATATTTACAGTAGATTGTGGAACTATGTCATATGAACCGATTGAGTTTGCGCAAAAAAAAAATATAGATGTTTTAATATTTGATCATCATCAATCAGAAAC
>MDTG01443459.1_pt1 | contig 17437 bp, 14 predicted proteins | sample 811421 | NCBI WGS metagenome assembly MDTG01 (sample SAMN05326645, study PRJNA326480) | marine metagenome | isolation source: seawater | place: Pacific Ocean: South East | collected 2011
CGCAATAGTTCACGCTTACGGTAGAGAAAATATAGTAGCTCGTATTGGCGCAGATGATTACATCAATGGAAGAATACAATCTTTTGATTTTGAAGCTGGTGCTTTAGTTGGTTCCGAAGTTGTAACAATAACAATAGAAGAATCTAGAAGATTAGATGATTATTCTAATACATCTTTCACAAGATATATACCTAACCCTCAATTAGTTGAAGATTTTTCAGAGTCTTATGATTTTAGTAGATCTGGAGGAGAATACACTTCAAAAAGAAAAATAGGTCTCACATATAAGCAAGAAGCGGGAGATCAATTTTTAAATGACGCAAAAGTATTTTTAACGAATTACTATTTTGCAAATAGACCTAACTTTGGATATCAAGAAGATGGTATTTCAGAAAATGCGAGGTTAGATGACAAGTTTCGAGGACTTATTAGTGAAACTTATGATCTAATTGGCTTATCTGTAGAATTAAATGAAGATGTTTCTACTTCTTTTGTAGATAGTGCAAAAAATGTCGGGAGAAAAGAAACTCAATCTATAGATATAACTAAACAAGGTTTTGTTAATAAAACTTTTAATATACAATTATCTGCTTTAAGACAGGATTCTGAGAATGTTTTAAATACAGCTATTGGGGAAATAATAGATGAACTAAAAGCGAGTGAAGCTAGTGAATTTGGTTCTCCCTCTTCTATTTCTAAGGGTATATCTAGAGATGGATATACCGCAACTTTAACTGTAAAATTTACTACAGACCCATCATCTCAAGATGAAATAATATCTTACAGTGGGGCAGAGACTAAAGCTGGTAAATTTAAAGAATATACTTTAAATATACGATATAATTCTTTAGGAAAAAATAATAAAGAAAAATTTATTAATGCAAAAGCTGTTTGGATTAGAGAACAACCTTTTCAAGAAACTAGGATTGCTAGACTTTTTCATCCTACTGTTCCTATCTATGAAAAATCTAGGAACACGAACTTTGCTAAATCAGAAGGTAATATTTCTGAAACTATTATGTTCACGACAGACGATTCTTATAAAGACAACGACGATGGCGTTTTAAAATTAAAAAAAACATTGAATAAAACACATCAAATCAATAGAATTGAGAAATTTTTAGATTTACAAAACCTAAAAGAACAAGTTGTAACAAAAGATTTAAAAACAGTTGGTAATGCTAGTGTGTCTGCACAGGCAGTAGTTAGTCAAAGTGCAGGTATTTATCAAGCAAAGACAATATTAGAAGAAAAGACGGAAGAGTTAACAGAATTAGTGAATGAAGATATCACACATATTACATCTGATTCAATAACTTTAAACCTTGGAGACGGGGAGGCAACAAGAACTATCAACTATTTATTTATAGCAGATGAGTGAAGAAATTACATATGGTTCTTACACCTTTCCTAGTCCGACCCCTTTGGTTGGGCAGTCTGTTGAACCTGTCTACATACAAGGAAAGGTAGATCATTTTTTAGAAAATATAAATTTAATTGGCAGTTTAACTGGGGTAGATTTAAGTGGTTTACACTTGCAAAAAATGCAAATGATAAGTGGTCTACTCCCAGAGTTTCAAACTCTGTCAATCACTCATGGGTCATCAACTACAGGATTTGCTTTTTCGAAACCAAATTCAATAACATTTGATGATTCAGATTTAACTACGGTTTTACCCTATTCTGTTTCTTTAACTTCTTACACAGATAGATCTTTTTCAAAATTTTTTGGCATAACAAATCCTGTTGACAACTGGAGCTTCAACGAAGAACAAGGAAAAATAACTCAAGCAACACACAATGTATCAGCAGTGGGTGTAAAGGCTAATTCTTCAGAGGCATTAGTAAATGCTAAAAACTTTGTTGATTCTAGAGTCACTGGTTATTATAACTTAAGTTTGTTTCAAACTGGGGCGACTGGATTTTTAGTAAGTAAAAATGAAAGCATTGATCGAAAAGCAAATTCTTACTCTATCACAGAAACTTATAAATATAACACTAGTGAAAATCCTATAACAGATTCTGGAATTACTACATCTAATACGCAAATATCATTTGATAAAAATGGAGGGTTAAGTGTTGGAGTAAATGTTTCTGTCCAAGGATCAATGTTGGCTGGAAAAGATGGGGTAGGGATGCTGGACACAGGAGTGATCACAGCAGATATGGCATCTGATATAGCTGTCAATGCCGTTGTGTCATCCTTATCTGATTATGAGAGTGGAGCCTATACATTTAGTGAAAGAAAGCCCTCTTCTGTTAATTATAAAGTTGATTCAGGATCAAATAAAATTGATTTTGCTTTTACGTTTGATGACCCTGAAAATTTAGATCAAATAGGAAATGTCATTCACAAAAAATCTGCTAGTGTATCTGCATCAAAAGATAATTCAAAGATAACAGTTGCTGTTAATGGGAGCATTGAATATAATAATCCGTTTAACATTATTCCCACAGGAGACCCAGCAACAGGGCAGCGCTTTCTAGAGGTCGATAGTTTTTTCAGCGGTGTCCAAGACGATTCTGGTTTTTTAAATTTAGCTATTGAAGCGCTACAGGATTTTACTGGAGATGCCACAGGTTACCACATAAGTGGAGATTATTTAAATCCTGTTGAAGTAAATAAAAGCATAAATAAAGATCCTCAGAATAGTTCTATTACTTATTCTTTATCATTTGATAATAGAATAGATATTTCTTCTGGAACTTTAACTGGGCTTAAAGTTTCAATATCGGATAAAAAACCCATAGAGCTAAGTGGCATTGTTCCCAGTCTTGGGGGATTTGCCAAACAAAAGTTAATAGAAAGAACGGCTGGAGAGATAACAGTAAACGCTACTTGCGAGGCAGAGACAGGTAGCTTACCACAATTAAAAGATGTTGTGAGTGGGCATTTAACAGGAGTATTTACATTTGCAGAAAGTAGCAGTGTAAATGAGAATACATTAACATTCAATATGAGTAGATATTACTAGTATGAGTCGGAACGCATTAGAATACTCCACAATAGAAGCTCTTGGGAAAACCGATAGGCTTCTAGTGTTTTATGATTTTTCTGGAATGAGCGGAAGGCACATCGGTGTTGATAGCGTTAGTTCTTCTGCTAATTATGGAGTTATAGAAAATTGTGATCCAGCATCAAATACAGGTATTTATAGCGGGGTTGTTGTTGGAGTTGGGGCAAGCCTTGCTGATGCTAAATTATATACTACAGGAACATTTTTAAAAGATGATAAGGCTCATTTGAATTTATCTAATATAAAAGTCACAGGAACTAATAATTTACCGTATTCAAATCAATCGGTCCTTTTTGATTTTGAATTTAATCATGCTGTAACAGATTGTGTTTTGTTTGGTTCATTGAATAAAACATCTGAGACAATAAACTCAGAAGTGGTATCAGGGGCAAGGGGCTATAACTTTGGGATCAATGATAGAGGGAAATTGTTTTATCAAGGTTTTGATAAAGGTGGAGATTTTATCTATACAGCGAATTCTATAGAATTATCTCGTAGAAATATTGTCGGTTTTTCTTTAGGAAATAATAATTTATCTTTAACTAAAATAGACCTGTTAAATAACACAACAGATTCTGAAGATTTTTCTGTAGATACAGAATTTATTTCTAATAGCAGTGGATTTTATTTAGGAGGATCTAATGAATATTTTAGAACAGGGCCAGATGGAGCTTCAGGAGAGTATGTAACTACAAGGGTCAATTTAAAATCGTTTGCATTGTTTTCTGGTTTTTTGTCTCAAAGCTCAATGTTCACAATATCCAGTGGGTTAATTGGCGATTATTTTGATTCAAGTTCTTCAGATATATCCTCAAGAAGAATTACTGGATATAATCAAATAACAACATTTAAAACAGGTATAACTGGTTACGATTATCAACACACGGGTAGTATTGAAATATCTACTGCAAGATATATGTTATCAGGAGGGTTTTCTCTTGATACAAATACAAATACAGGAGAAGGAGATAGATATTTTGAGTATAATGCTTTTATTGAAAGTGGAATAAAAACATTCTCTAAACAAGAGGTAGGATTTTTAAAGGGAGATTCTGGTTATCAATATTTACCTACTGGAGAAGGGGCTTTTGATACGCTTGGTCTACAAAATGTTGAAGGAGCAGTGGGTGAATACATAGAAGAGCAAGCTATCTCTGGCGCTCAAAAAGTCCTCGTCAAACTTTTTGGTTCAAGAATGCAAACTGGAATTTTAGACGAAGTTAGTGGTGTTATTCAACAGCCTCTTTATGAAGATATAATAGACGGAGAAGTGTTTATAAGTTCTGGCGTGGAAATGAGTGCAGAGTCAGAATCGTTTAAGAAGGATTATATTTATTACTTAGGAGAAAGATTATGATTTACGAGAGTGTTGTAACAACAGGTCGGGTATCTATATCAGGGTGTTCTTCTCCTGATATGGGAGCAGATATTGTGGAGAAAAGGAATGTTGCCGCTATCAATACAGCTAGTGAGTTTTATTATGATAGAGATTTAACAACAGGTTCTAATTTTGATAAACTAAGAAGTTCTATAAGATTATCGCTGAACGGGCAAACTCTTCAACAAGAGATCCAGCAAACAACACAAACAATAAATCAAACTATTTATCAAATATTCACAGGAGATTTCTTCACAAAACCCGAATCTGCTCCAATTCTAGAAACAACTACTTTAAATTTTGATGAGACAACTCCCGCTAAAGCTACATCAAATATTGTATACAACATTATTACTGGCGGTATTTTTGCAGGAGAGAAAGATTTTGGCAGAAGTTTAAAAACTGGGATCACAAATAGTATAGGGTCAAGTCATGTCTTTACAGATTTTGATTACTTTTTAAATGGCCAGAAAGTTTACTCTGGGGATGGAGTTGGCGTTTTTCTAGGCGCAGAATTTGCGGGATTGACTGCAACTGGTTTTCAACCAAATTTCAGCACTGCTGCAAATGTCAATGGAGTAGTTATAGATGAAAGAAAGACGTTTTTTAAATACACTGCGAGTAAAAAGAGTAAAAATACGCTGTCTGCTACTGGTCTTTCTCCAGACATGAAAGGGCAGAAATTTATTGAGAAAAGAACTAATTTTTACATAAATGGAGTCGAAGAGCTTCAATCTAATTATTTAGAGCTATATTCAGGTGTAATAACTATTAAATCAGGTGTTTCTGCTACATTACCAAGCTCTGGTTTTGAACCATATGTTGTGGGGGGTGAAAATTCCACAGAAGAATTTATTTTATGAGGGAATCAATTACAAAATTAGATTTAAATTTTACTAATGCAGGTGGAGGTCACAGTGCATCAGTGACCTCTATTGTAGACGCTAAAAATATAGATTCATCTGAAGGGTTAGGAATTGTAATAGGTAATCTTGGAGAAATAAATTCTTTCTCTAATGATGAATTACAATCTTTAATGAATAACTATGTATGCACAGAAATTACTACAAATGCAGATCCTACAAAGAAAACAATCAGCAGGAAATACATTGACAAAGTAAGTTTAATTTTAGAATCTATTATCGTATTAGTGAGGGGAGTGAATTGTCCTCCAGATAATACTTTAAATTTTAATGGACCGTTTGCACCATTCGCTGAAGTTATTAACTCTCCAAGAATCAAGGGTTTAGAGCCTTTCCCCTCTGTTGGACCTCAAAGAGAAGGATCTATTATTAAAGCAGGGAAGATTTATAATTTTGAAACAGCGGCGAAGTTTGATGGCACAAAAATATCTTTGTATTACAATAATCGAACAGTTAAAGATGAATTATGTTTAAATTTAGGTTCTGTTACCACACAGTATAGAGCTAATCCTGATTTATCTCAATATAACTTCCGAGGAGGTTATACTTTAAAAGAATTTGGAGATATTGTTCGATTAGCAGGTATCCCTATAATTGGGTTGCCTCAAACTGAAGCTACTAACAGTATAATATTTGAAGCCACAGGAACTTTAGCAAGCGTCATTGGAACTGTAGCCTCCTACTTAGGCTATTATTGGTATATAGACCCATCAACATATTCAATTAGGTTTATTAATTCTCAAGAAGCTTCAACTTTAAAAATTAGAGATTATACTAATAGTTCAAGTAAAAATATTATATCTGCATCATTTACTAAAAGTCAAAGATCTAATTTGATTGTGAATACATATGTGGGGACCACCGAGAAGCCACAAGACAATTCAGACAGATCAAATGAAAATGATGATAGACCAAAACCAGTTTTCTTCAAAAGAATACCATTTAGAAAAACTGATGTTTTCAAGGAAATGTTAGGTTATCCAGAAATGGGAATATTCTTTGGAATATTCAATCAAAATGAAAGCACTGATGTTTTTGATAAATTTACATATATTTTGATGCACGGAAATGTCAAGCCAAAAAACGGTGAGGCTCCAAACGAAAAAAGGCTTGGTAGAATATTAGATTTTAAAAAGTTATACGATTACTCTCCCTTTAATACTCAGACTTGGCATTGGAGTGGGGCTGGAGACAACAAACCTTTTTTATATGGCGAGGCTAATGCAAAAAAAACAAATGAAGACAATCCAACTGAGTTGCCAAAATTAGACAGAATTACTGATAAATTTGTATATAAATTACTAAAATATAAACCAACTAATGACGAAGGCAAGCAAACAGCTAGAGCTAAAATAATGCCTAGACCCTCTGGCAGCCCGCTTTATGAATATTTGAATACATACTTCCCACTTGCAGGGGGAGTTTATATTACTAATGCTTACAGTGATTATAAAACAGCAAGAATGAGTTTCCAAAACACTGGAAACATGACTGTATTAGGACCATTCAGAGGAGATAAAAAAGTAAGAGAAATTGATGATTTGTCTATGTTGAATGATTGGCTACAACTTCTTACTAAATCAAAAGAGGATAAAGATAACCCTAATCCACAAACAGAGGTTACTATCATGGATTTAGCAGAATCCACTAATGGTGACGCTAAAATATCTAGATCAAAAGAAAAAGCTCACTTTTTTATAGGCATAAGAAATATACCCTCCCTTGAAAAGAAAAATGCTGGAAAAGATGGAGATGAAGAAGATCAGCCTCTTAATTATGCCCCTCTTCAAGAAAATCTAGAATTTTTTGAACCTTCAAACAGGAAGAGACAATTTTTCATTGGAGGGGCTACCGAAGATGTGGGGAAGGTTTTTGAAGGTGTATATGATTTGGCAGAAAAATCATTTAAAAAATACAAGAAGGCAATTGTTGGTAAAAAATCAATAAAATTGAAATATATTAGAAGTAAAACTAGAGTTAATGATAAAGACGAAGATGGAGAAGAGGCAGAGGACAATGCAGTAGCAGAGTCAAATGATGCTCAACAGCAACTTAACGAGCTTTTCGACAAGGTAGAGTTTAAATCTTACAAGGTAGATTCTCCACCTTATGACAGGACGAACAAATTAACTTTATCGTCGGCTAGTGGTAGCACTATAGAGATGGAGAAATTGAAACAGATCAAAGGGTCTCTTGTTAATCCAAACATTCGTCCAGCTTCATCTTCAAGAACTTTATACGGATTACATATACCTAGATTTACTCCAACAATAAATTCTTTGTCTATTTCAGTAGGTTCTGGAGGAATAACGACTACAATTGGCGAGTCTACATTATCACTTATACCACCAGATCAGACATTCTCCATAGATTCCTTTGGAAATACAAATGCAAGGAAAGGGAATATACCGTCTACGTTTAATGCTTCTCAGAGAAACTTCTTTAAATTATGATTTGCAGATTAGTATGAGTTTTCTGCAATCTTTAGGTGGAATATCTCCATAAGACTCCCAATTTGCGGCTTCCTCATTCCTGTATTTCTCTTGCTTCCAGAACGTCCTGAGAAGAGCTTTGAAATCTTCAAAGGTCTTCACTCCCAATTCTTCAGACAAAGCCTTCTGAAGCGTCCCTGCGGGCGTTAATGGGAGCATGGCAGAGTCGCTAGAAGCATCATATTCCACAGTATTCGAATTATTGGCTCCTTTTGACTTATCAATCTCATCTGCTCCTACAATGTGGATATTCAGATAGTTGCGAACACAACGAACAAAAGCTCGGTTACAAGCAATTGTTTCTAAAAATTTAGCACAAAAAGCGTCTGTATTTTGCAGTGTCGCGTTTGCGACATCTTGGTAAACAACACCTTGATTGTTGCTTTCGTAATTAGGAGACCAAGCAATTTCACAATTAGCTACAACATAATTATCACTAATGTGATCAGTTCTGAATGAAACACTCTCAAATCCTCTGAGTCGAGCCAACTCCTTAATGCCTCCTAGCATGATTAAAAGCTGCTTATCAGAGAGACCTTCCACAGAACTTGGAACGTCTTTTTTTCTTGAGGCAAACCAATCCTTATTAGGATAGAGAAATTCCTCCTTAATCATGGCTCGCCAGTTAACGGAACCATCTTCATTAAATTCGTAGTCTGCATTCCCAAGCAATCCATGCTCGTTTCGCTTGTAAACATCTGGCCCGTAAATCTTTTTATCACTCATCTTGTTCAGTATAAACCCTAAAAAATTCTAGATCAAGATAAAAATGATCTAAATTTTTTCTTGAATTCAATTCAAAAAAGCTTGTGAAAACTTTATTGCCACAAACTACTTGTTTATTGCTTTTGATTTTGATTTGGTCTAAGTCTTCCTCGTTTATCTTATTTTTATTAATTTTAATTAATCCGTCTACATCTAAATAATTGATTAAGAAATCAAAATTTTTGGCTCTTTCGTCAGAAAGGTTTTCCGCAGATGTGCAGATAATAACGTGAGGAATAGAAGATTTTTTTATTTCGTTCAAGAATTCTGAATCAAATGAATCTGCTTTATATACAATCTTATTAATTCTTCCAGAATATAAAAATTTTAAATTGATAGGTTTTGATAAAGTTACTTCTACTTTATTGTTTTTTATAATATTTGACAAGACTTGCTCATTGTGAGCATAATCCATCCTAACATCAATGTGAGATGCTCTTACTTCAGTATTTTGAGTCGGGATAACTTCTACAAAACTTGAGGTGTAATTATTGCCTATGAAAATAGTTTTGTGGTTAATTGTTTTATTTATGTCTAATACATCAAGCACAGCTTGAGCTATTTCTTCTGGTTTAATGAAATTGATAGTTTTAGGATGCTCTTCTAAAGAGAAAGAAGGTTTCTTGCCTCCTCTATCCGATTCAATAACTATAGCTTTACTTTTTTCATTCCAAAGAGGAGAGCAAGTATTTGCATAAGTATGAGAATAAATGCCCACTACTGGTTTGTCCAGAGCAGAAGCTATATGGACAGGGACGCTATCAATCCCTACATGACCCAAAGAATTATTAATAATATATGAACATTGTTTTAAAGTATTTGTGGGAATATGTTTATCTACTCCTTCAATTGTTTCTTCTCCAGCGGCTCCAATTTGGATTACTTTTATATCTCCTAGTTCTGGCTTAAGCAAAGACAAAACATCAGTCCACAAATTGTATTCTTTTGATTGAACTTTCTTATCGTTATGTATGGTTATATATCTATCCTCTAAGATTGGAAAGTAATGAGTTTTTAAAACTGGTTTCCCGATTTTTACTCCACAGGATTTTGCATATTCTTCTGCTAAATGACTCATCGTAATTCAAATTGGGTTTTATCTTTGCCGTTATGTAGATAATTTAAGTGTCTTTGCGTCCCTATGTTTGGTAAAAAGGCTATATCAAAATATCCTTCATGGTCTCCCTTTCCTTCAAGAAATAGTAGGTTTTCAACTTGAGGAGAGTAAGGAAGTAATTTGTGAACATTTGGATTATCTTCAATCATTGGGTAGAATTGAGGCTTGGTAAATATATATATATTTTTATCTGGATATGTAACTTTTAAGTTTTCCATTAAGGAATTTAAAATTAAAATATCTCCAGCAGATTCGGGTAAAACCACAGCAATTCTATTTTCACAACCTTCATCTCCTAAGACATCTTCTAAAGACAAAGTTTTTTTAGGTTGCGTTTTCTTTTCTTCTTCTTTTGGTTCTGGTTTTTTTAAAGAAAAAAGTATTTCCTTTAACTTGTCGCAAATAGTTTGTGTTGAAAATTCTTCTTTTACATATTCCATTCCTCTTGTTGATAACTCTCTTTTATCAGAGTCTCTCATGTTGTAAACCTTCCAAAGTTTATCCGCTATATCATTAGGGCATGTAGATGCCTTAATAAATTGAGTGGAAGGTTCCCTATACTCATTCCATTTTAGAGGAATACCTCCTTGGTTTTTGTAACAAGAATCAGTGCCACAAGAATATTCGGTAACCAAGGTTATTAAACCAGCAGCTTTAGCCTCTTGAATTGGCAATTCTTGACCTCCACTGGTGAATGGATGGCAATATACATCCATGCAATTATATAATTCATTTAATTGTTCTTCACAAATTCCCTTTATACTGCTTTTTGTTTTAAAAGTTTTTTCTTTTTTGCATTTAGGACAATTTTTATCTTCCCCTTGATATGGAGCTACATAGTAAAAACCACAAGAATGACAAAGATATGTTGATAAGACATCTTCTGAATTAATATCCATCTCTTTGAGATATCTAGGTATATCCCATCCTGATCCAATTTCTGCCCAATCTGTATGTAGCAGTAATTTTGATTTTACTTCTGGATTATCTTCTTTAAATGTTTTGAAGCCCTGCAAAATATTTGGGACAGATTTTCTTAATTGGTTTTTAAAAACAAATCCAATTACAAAAGAATCATCTATGCCAAAGTTTTTCCTTATTTCAGATCTATTTTCTAAAGGTTTAAAGTTACTATAGTCAACGGCCCCATGTAGAGTTCCTACATTTTTATGCCCAAGTCTCTTCATCTCTTTTTCTGCAAAAGAGGCCCAAACAAGCATCTTATCACATAGAGGCTCCATTTGTAGGGCTTGGCCCAAAATTGGTAAACTATCTAGAGTGGTCCAAAGAACTTTATTTATTTTATTCCACCAAGGTTTATTTTGATAATCAGAAAAAGCCCAAATATCTTCTATACCAAGATATACATCAGGCTTACATTCTTCTACAATATCGTCTATTGTATAATATCCATATTGAGCCATTCTTTCTTTAGGCCCGTCTCCTTTTATCGCATTAAGCACGTTAGGGTCTGTAGGATGTGTCCCATAACTTTGCCAAGGAGTAAGTAGATCCGCTCCATACTTAGACCCATTTCCTGCTTCAATGACTTCTATGTCTGGATCTTCATGCAAATGCATTAGAATATTTTTGGCATTTTTGCCAAAACCAGTAACAAGTCTGCTGTGATTAGAGTGAACTAATACTTTTAGTTTTTTAGAATGGGACTCCATAATCGTCATCTTCTGCTACCTCTTGTTGAGGCTCCTCGGGCTTTTTACTTTGATAATTAGATTTTTGGCTTTGGTAGTTAGATTGTTGACTTTGATAAGCATCTGCCACGACAAAAGATTCTAAAATGTATTTTTTTAGAAGTTCTGATAAAACTTCTGTCTCTCCAGCTTCCAAGGGGAGTTTGAATGTCATAGAAGAGTTTCGGGTAACACTAACTCCAAATGCAGGAGTTTCGTGCCACTGCTCTCCATCTTTTACCATAATTTTTCTTTTTTTATCCCAAGGAGTAAATTTGATGATTGTAGTATCATCATTCCTCCGATGGAAAGCTACAAAAGGTATCCTAGTTTTAAAGGAAGAGAGAATTTCTCCAGCTTCATTCGCTGAGAGTTTGATTGTGCCAGATTTCTCAGGATTCTTGGCATTTTCCTTAAAAGAGCCACTTTTTGTCTTATCGTTCCAGCTATGTTGTTGAATCATTGAGACATACATAACTGCGTTATTTTTTTTGTCTTTGGCTAGATCGAAGCTAAAAGCTGCGCCTGTATTTTTGGAGTTTGGCTTATAAAGAGTAAATTTCATTGAATTCGTGTAATGTATTGAAGATAATCTATTGTATTATGCCATTTAACAAAATTCAACCTGAACAAATCCAGATGCCCACTTTTTTTAGTGATTCTGGTGATTTAAATATTAGTCAAGTAAGTGCTACTGGCGTTCAGATAAATGTATCTAGGGATCTAACGGGAGATTTTTCTTTTTCAGGGCAGTTATTGACTGATGGAAGAGAGGTTTTTGGTATGCCTAATAATATTGACAGTAACACATTTGATAGTAAAAGTGGTAATTTGTTATTTAAGGGAGTTAATACAGAGATGGGTGCAGATGCAAATACTAATGGTAATCTTGCGCTTTATTCTGTTAATGGAGATATCAGTGGAATTAGAAACGTAGTGGTTCGTGGCTCTAACATTACATTCAATACAGGGAGCCAAGACAATGTTGTTTTAGCGGGAGACTCGATTACTTTCGCTAAAGAGGCTACTGGATGTGTCGCTATAAAAGATAGTCTTTCTAGCACATCAATGCTTGTAAACAAGCAAGAGAGTTTAAATATTCAGTTCAAAAGCGGCACTTATATAAATGGAGGGGATACTTATGTAGGACGACATCTTTCAGTTCAATCATCAGGAATCGTTTCAGGAACTTTACAATGTCTGGGAGAAAGCATTTTATCAGGGACTCAAACTTTTGGTGGTGCTGCAACGCAGTCTGCTACTTTTCACAACACCGCAAGATTCAAGACAGGCTTTGCTTTGCCTTTGTGGTCAGGGAATGGATCTCAAGCTGGAACAAGCACAGAACCAGCAACAGGAGCTTTAGCTATATCAGGAGATAAACTATTAGTTTTTGTAGGAGGTAGCTGGGGAAGTGTTGATATTACAAATATAGGAAGTGTTTAATCGTAATCTACTTTAATAGATTTATTCTCAAACTTCGCAGCTTTTTCTGAAGGGTGTTTTTTGCCCACTTCTCTTTCATAGCTTTCAAAGTGCTTCTTTTTAACTGGATCTACCCCTCCAGATTTTTCTGCTCTTTTTTCGCTAAGTTCTGAAGAGTAATCCATCATGTCTCCAAATGTGCCTTTCATGTTAGCTGTTTTATCTAAAAAGGCGTTGCTATTAAATGGGTCTGCATTTGAAGAGATTGCAGCATTAGGGATATCCCAAACCCTTCCCCACTCCACCCCATCTTCAGAGTAGGTATGGTCATCGTTCATTCGTTGAACAACTTCCTTATACCTCTCCTCAGTAGGGTGCTTGTAAGTATATATTGGCATTAATTTATTTTGATTTTGCGTTGCTCACTAACACATTTTTTTGGCATTGTGACGGTGAGTAAGCCATTTTCCGTTTCGCAGCTAATATTCTCTACAGATACAGCGCCATATAAATTTAATTTAAATTCTTTTTGGCGTTTGTTGTTTTTAGCTTTGATAATCAAGTTGTCGTTTGTTGCGGTAATATCAATATCATCTTTGGCAAAGCCAGCAAGCTCAAATTCAGCAGTGTATACATCACCGCAATCCTTCACATCAGCGTGTTTACTTGTCCCGTATGCATCAAAGAAGTTATCCAATAAGTGTGTATTTAATTTGTAATTCATAATATCATCTTTATCATTTTTCATGCCATTTAAAAATCACTGTATATACGGTCTAAAATAGAATCAACTGTTTTAGAATATGTAAATTTGTCCCGCAATTTTGTCCCTTCTGTGTTAAGTTGTCCCGCTTTTTCAACAGCTTTATCAAACGCTGCTAAAATATCATCACCATTGAGCTTATAGTATTGACCTTGATTAAATGACGCTCCTTCTCTAAAGAAGAAATTATCATAGCAAGGTTGTTTTCCAATAGGATCTACCAATATACTATTTTCTTCAGTGGCCCAATCTTTATGGGCAGAACAATTACTAACAATTGACCATTTACCCAAGGCAGTAGCATTGAAGGATGGTAAATTCCACCCCTCTCCGTTAGATAACCCAGATAAGTCTATGTCAATAGAATTGATGAAATCATTCACTTCTGAATTAGTTTTTAAATGAGGAAGTAAATTGACATTTGACCAGTTCTGTCCTCCAAAAGAAGCCTGAATAGCGGAATCCATCTGTTCTTGGTTAAGAAATGGATTTGTAACCAAGCAGCTTAGTTGATATTTAGGGTTGTTTCCGAACTTTTGTAACCAAAGTTGAATAATCGCTTGGGTATTTTTTCTTCGTTCAAACTTACCTATTAGTCCAAAATGAACTGTATCTTTAAGATATTCTTTTTCAATTGTGTGAAAATCTGGATCAAAACCCAAAGGGATGTAAGACACATTATCGCACCCTTTCGCTTTGAAAGCTTCGGCAGCCTCTGAAGAAGAAAAGAAAACGTGTTTTTGTATTTTTACAATATTTATCTCCTCTTCGGTAGGGGAGTCTACCTCATAAAAAGTATATAAGTATTGATTAGGTAGCATTTTTTCTGAACCATTAATGTGCCAAACTTTTAAACTTGGGGTTTCTGGATCAAGCTTTTTTAGTCTATGGTTTGCATTATATCCAACCCACTTTCTAAAGTCTTCGTCTATTTTGTCGTAAGCATCAAACTCTCCTTTTTCTCCTACTGGGAATAAAGCTAGATCAACATCTTTGTTTTGTAATTCTCTTAAGAAATTAACAGAGACATTCCCTAGGCTTAGAGAATTAATTGGACCATCAAAATTTAATTTTTTCATTTTCTATTTTTGAATTAATTTCTTTTACAGCTTTGTTGTGTATGTTAATGCAACCCTGCGCTGACAAGTTTAATTTCCTTGCCACCTCTTTCCAAGGTTTTAATTTGCCTCGTCTTCCACAAAAGTATCTTTCGTGGAATATCGTTTTCAATCTTTTGTCTTTATGCTTATTTATAAGATTGATAATTCTTGTAAATGAATCATTGATATTGCACTCTTCATCTGGAGTATATGATTTGTCTTTTTTGCAAAATTTAATATCTTCAAAATTAGCAGCGATTCTGCTATTTTTATTTTTAGTCTTCTGAGTAAGACACATATATTTTGTCTTATTAGCTAGATGGGTGGAGAACTTAGCTTTTGACTCATCATACTCTAAAGCAGCTTTGTAAATCACATAATCCTTGTCCTTCATGATGTCGGACACTTGATTCTGAGTCAAGCAATTCATGCCAAATTTCTTAAGCATGTCTACATAAATTCCAGAATGCCTAGAAATTAATTCATCCAAAGCATCTTCGTGATTAGACGCTTTGATTAAGTCTGCAAGAGCAGAATCTGTGAGATCTTCGATCAATATCCCTAATATATGAACAAAATCGAAAAAATCAACTTTTTTTTTCTTGACACCCAAAAAAATCGCCCTAATTTACAAAAATTGAGCGTATGGGATACGAGCGTAGGGGTAACGTATTAAAATAATATTCCATACGTTACCCATACGTTCATATTAATTTAATGAGCCAAGCTCTTTTTTCAATAAAAGGTATTGACTCACTTCTATCCCAGACCTAACATGTGTAACATTACAAGATGATTTTTGAAGAACAGATATCCAGAAAGCCAGACCATTATCCTTGGGCAGAAGAATTTATTGAAGCTATGCACAATGGATTTTGGACAGACAAAGAATTTAGTTTCACCAGCGATGTGCAGGATTTCAGCGTAAATTTAAATGATACCGAAAGAGAGATGATTATTAGGACTCTCTCAGCCATTGGGCAAATTGAGGTAGCGGTAAAGAAGTTTTGGAGCAAGTTGGGAGATAATCTTCCTCATCCCAGTTTAACGGATTTAGGGTATGTCATGGCAAACGTGGAAGTGATCCACAATAATGCCTATGAGAGATTACTAAAAGTGCTGGGTCTAGAGGATGTGTTTGAGCAGAACCTCAAGCTAGATTTTATTGAGGGCAGAGTAAATTACCTTAGAAAATATAATCATAGGTTCTACAAAGATTCTAAAAAGCAGTATGTGTATGCTCTAATTTTGTTTACCCTTTTTGTAGAGAACGTGTCTCTGTTTAGCCAGTTTTATGTAATCAACTGGTTCAATCGCTATAGAAACGTCTTAAAGGATACTGGGCAGCAGGTTAAATATACAAGGAATGAGGAAAATATTCATGCTTTAGCGGGCATCAAAATAATCAACACAATCAGAGAAGAGCATCCAGAACTTTTCGATGATGGTCTTGAGGAGAAAATCTTAGAAGAATCACAAGCTGCTTTTAAGTCAGAATCTCAAATTGTAGATTGGATGATTAATGGATATAGCGAGAAGGGCATCAGCGCACCTATCTTGAAAGAATTTATTAAAAATAGAATCAATGAGTCATTAGAACAAATTGGCTTTAAAAAGGCATTTGATGTTGACAAACAATTGTTGGTCAATACAATCTGGTTCGAAGAAGAGTTGTTAGGGAATAACGCTACTGATTTTTTTCATACGCGCCCTGTAGAATACGCTAAAAACTCTCAAACATTTGACGCTGAAGATTTATTTTAATGAAAGACTACTATTGGCTAAACGAAGATTCCAAACAATTTCTGGAAAGAGGTTACTTACAAAAAGGAGAGAGTCCTAAAAAAAGAATAAGATCAATTGCGGAGGCTGCTGAAAAATATTTAAGGCAGAGCGGATTCGCTGATAAATTTGAGGAATATATGAAGAGAGGATTTTACTCTCTTGCTAGTCCTGTTTGGTCTAACTTTGGTAGAGACAGGGGATTGCCTATTTCTTGTAATGGTGTTTATGTTGGCGATAAAATGGATTCTATACTTCACAAACAAGCGGAAGTTGGGATGCAGACAAAACACGGTTCTGGAACCTCTGGTTACTTTGGAGATCTTAGGGCCAGAGGAAAATCTATTAGTGTTGGAGGGAGTTCTGCTGGGGCAGTCTACTTCATGGAGCTTTTCGATAAAGTCGCCTCAATAGTATCTCAAGGTCATGTAAGAAGAGGATCATTCGCTGCATATCTTCCTATAGACCATCCTGATGTTGAAGAATTTCTAAGAATTAGAAGTGAAGGAAATCCTATACAAGAAATGTCATTTGCCGTTTGCATCGACGATAAGTGGATGCAGTCAATGGTAGATGGAGATAAAGATAAAAGAAAAGTTTGGGCGAGTGTTATAAAGAAAAGGTTTGAGACAGGATATCCATACATATTTTTTTCAGACAACGCCAACAACGATGCTCCACAAGCATATAAAGATAAAAAACTAAAAATTCATGCTTCTAATCTTTGCAGTGAAATAGCTCTACATTCATCAGAGGATGAATCTTTTGTTTGTTGTTTATCTTCTCTAAATCTTCTTAGGTGGGATGAGATCAAAGAAACCGATGCAGTTGAAACTCTTGTTCAGTTTCTGGATGCAGTCATGGAGGAATACATTTATAAAACAGAAAATATTCCTTTTATGAAGTCCTGTCATAATTTCGCTAAAAGGCAGAGAGCTTTAGGTCTTGGTGTTCTTGGATGGCATTCTCTTCTACAATCTAAAA
>MDTG01357324.1_pt1 | contig 17434 bp, 17 predicted proteins | sample 811421 | NCBI WGS metagenome assembly MDTG01 (sample SAMN05326645, study PRJNA326480) | marine metagenome | isolation source: seawater | place: Pacific Ocean: South East | collected 2011
AACCATTGCATTTGCCGATCTCCAAGTTTACCAATGTACCATGTATCATCGATATCCTGATGGGTGCTATCCAGGATAATGAATTTCCAGCCATTCTGCTTAAAGCTGTAATAGGGCTCTTTTAGTTCTAATCGATCGAGGGAGTATTGTTTTCCGTAAAAAATCTCATTTTTAGAGTCTTCATTCCACCAGATATCGTGATTGCCTAAACAGTATTTTACCGGAATATCATTTTCATTTTTCATCATCATTTCCATTAATTTCCATTGAGCATCAATATCGCTTCGTTTTTCCTTATTCATGTCGAAAACAATGTCTCCACCATTAAGAATAAGATCTACTTTTGGCGAATGTTGCTGAATATGATGTAAGCAACGCTCAAACTTTTTAGGAGCTCCTAAATCATTTTTAAGATGAACATCTGTAATATGTGCTACGCGTAACACAGGAGTGTCTTTTTTAGATTTGGGAATAAATGATAATGAAGGAGTTAAAGCTGCTGCGCCAAGTCCTTTTAAAAGAGATCTTCTTTTCATTAGGTTAGTTATCATAATTATGGTTCATAACTCAATAAAAATAGCGAAGATTCATTTTACTGATATTAACTAAATATTAATCACAGGTTAAATGGGAATAGTAATAGCAGTCCTTAATTATTTTAAGATTGTTCCAAAAATTTCCCTGCTTAAGGAAAGACAAACTATAAAATTGTATGACGATTGCTTCTTAATTTTTAAGCTTTTCTTATCTATTTTTAATGATTTAATATTTAATTTTCAATAAACAAGTTGATTTATTTAGATGGAAATTTTTCTTCAGGCAGATACCTGGGTAGCCTTGCTTACCTTAACATTTATGGAGATAGTGCTTGGTATTGATAATATCATTTTTATTTCGCTGGTAGCCGGTAAATTACCAAAACACCAGCAAAAGAAAGCCAGAATTGGCGGTCTTACACTAGCCATGCTTACGCGTGTACTGCTGCTTTTAGGGATTACGTGGATTATTGGATTAACAAAACCGGTATTAACTTTTGGTGATTTTGACTTGAGTTGGAGAGATATTATTCTGTTAGCTGGAGGGCTTTTCCTTTTGGTAAAAAGTACATTGGAAATCCATCATAAAGTTGAAGGGCAACACGAAACTGAAAAGGAGATAAAAGTAAAATCCTTTAATCTGGCTATTGCTCAAATTGTAATGCTGGATATTATTTTTTCGTTTGACTCAATTTTAACTGCGGTTGGTTTAACTACACAGGTGATTTTGATGATTATAGCAGTTATTATTTCAATTTTAGTAATGATGATTTTTGCTAAAGCGGTAAGTGATTTTGTAAACAATCATCCCACAATCCAGATTTTAGCTTTAAGTTTTTTAATTTTAATCGGAGTAATGCTTATCGTAGAAGCTTTGCATTATCATGTGCCTAAAGGCTATATCTATTTTTCAGTGTTTTTTTCGCTGGCGATCGAAATGCTAAATATGCGATACCGTAAAAAGAATGTATAGTTTTTTGCTGTTCTGGTTTTAAGTATCTTATATGGGTTCTAAAGTATATTGCATTCGATTTTATATTTAGTTTAGCACTGTCATCAAAATTTGGTTTTTCTGAGTCTTCAGGAGATCGACAAAACTAGCCTATTGGTCAGATCCAAAAATTTCATCAGAATGGAAATCTAAAAGTTAAGAAGATTTTTAACGCAGAAAATATACTTTTTTCGGAAAAAGATGCTAGAGAATTATATAGAGTTTTATAATGATGGACAACTCTATCTGAAGTTTACATGACAACAAAAGAAACTTTATGGAGAATTAGTGGAGTATTGAAAAAAGGAAATATAAAGCGTTATAACGGGATTTCTATAAGTCGTTTTCTTCTTTAATATCTTTCGCAAGTAATTTTTGTTGCCAATCTCCTTTTTCTAAATGATCAATAGAAGATTTTATGTCTTCTTTTTTATAGCCCTGGTGTAATTTTGCAATCCCTTTAATTTTAAAGGGTTCAGCCCAAAATCCGGTAATTAGCGGCAAGTGATCCAAAAGCATTTGCTGTGGAATTTCGTCATAAAAAAGAGGTGAATTTTGTTTATTTTCAAAAGTATTGACCAGCTTTTTTAAAGAACTTTCTAATTCTTTTGTTGTTTGAATTTTAATGCGAGCGTTTACATGCACAGCCGAATAATCCCAGGTGCTAATATCTTTTTCGGTATACCAGGAAGAACTTACATAGCCCTGAGTACCCTGAAAAATCAGTAGAATCTCGGTACCATCCTTTAAGGTTTTTAGTTGCTCATTATGATTAGCGATATGAGCATAGAGCTTAAAGTTTTGCGCCCTACCTTCAACTAAAACAGGAATATGCGTTGCCATCAGGTTATTTGATTGGCTGACCATGGTGGCAAAAGGATGATTTTGAATAAACTTAAAGATAAATTCTGGGTCATCCTTTTTATACTGTTGAGGCTGGTACATTTTTTCGAAATGAAAATTATACGCGCAAATTACTAATTTCGATTTACATCTTTAATAAGCCATTCTTCTAATTTTTTATCCGGGTTAGAGTGGAGTACAGAGACATCTCCGGTTGTTTCAAAAATAACCGCTCTTACTTCAGAAAGTTGAATCACGTTGGCTTCCCTGAGTTTTCCCCGCAGATCAGATTCGGTTACTCTGGCTTTCTTTAAATTTTCATGAAAAATCTTTCCTTCCTCCATAAGCAATAATGGCTCGTTGTCGGTTATTTTTCGAAATTTAGGATAACGTCTTAAAAATGCGGTACCAATTTGTAAAATATAAACCACCAATAAACCAACTGCGCCCTGTATTAAACTTACATTCTTTAATAGAATGGTTGAAGCCAAGATACTTCCACTGGCAATAGTCATTGCAAAATCGAAGCTTGACATTTTAGAAAAGCTTCTTTTTCCTGCGATTCTGGTGTAAACTATTACGGTAATATAAATTCCTATGGCACTAAGTACTATTGCAATTAAACTTGTGCCTGATGCTTCAAACCATTTCTCCATTTTGTTGATTTTAATTTATGATTATCCTCCTATTAATTCGCCTCCGTTAACATGAATGGTTTGCCCGGTGATATAACTGCTATCTTCACTGGCGAGGAAAACATAGGCAGGAGCAACTTCTCCCGGTTGCCCGGCGCGACCCATAGGTACTTTTTGTCCAAATTTGGTAACATCTTCAAATGTAGCCGGAATTAAAGGTGTCCATATTGGTCCGGGAGCAACAGCATTTACCCTAATTCCTTTTGAAACCAGCATCGAAGATAAACTTCTTGTGAAACTGGTGATGGCTCCTTTAGTACTGGCGTAATCTAACAAATGAGAACTACCACGATACGAAGTGACTGAAGTGGTATTAACAATAGTCGAATTTTCTTTTAAGTGGTGTAGTGCTTCTTTTAGAATATAGAAATACGGATAAATATTGGTTTCGAAAGTTTCCTTTAACTGATCAATGCTTATATCCTGAATAGAATCTTTGGGAAACTGAACTGCCGCATTATTGATTAATATATCTAAACCACCAAACTCTGTCACTACGTGCTTTACCGCTTTTTTGCAAAATTCTGGATCTTTAATGTCTCCTTCCAGTAAAAAACACTCTTGTCCTTCGGCTTCAATAAGTTTTTTTGTTTCCAGGGCATCTTCATCTTCCTCAAGATAGATAATGGCAATATTAGCACCTTCGCGAGCAAAATGTACAGCCACACTTTGCCCTATACCACTATCTCCCCCGGTAATTAATGCATTTTTCCCTTTCAGCTTTTCACTGCCTTTGTAAGAGTCTCTGATCACCACGGGTTGGGGATCCATTTTATGCTGATCCCCCGGTTGTTTTTGATCTTGTTGCGGAAAGGTTTTTGGTTGATTCATAAAATTTGCATTTTAGTAGTTTGAAATCGAGTCAATTTAATCATGGTAGAGGCAAAAAAAATGTTAAGTTGTCCTAAGCATTTCTAAAGGGATGCCGATTTTAATTTTTTGAACTAAAAATTATTTGAATAAAACTAACTAACAACAGACTAAACAAATGGCAACTTTAAAAATCGGACATCGTGGCGCAAAAGGCCACGTAGCAGAAAACACACTCGAAAGTATTAAAAAGGCGATGCTGCTTAAAGTCGATATGATCGAGATTGATGTGCATCTTTGCAAAACCGGGGAACTGGTCGTAATTCATGATGAGGAACTTGGTAATACGACTTCAGGAAATGGAGTGGTAAGCGATAAAAGCCTGGCGCAAATTAAATCGTTTAGGACCAGAGAGGGATATCAGATCCCAACCTTATCCGAGGTGTTGGAACTGATTCAGGATAAAGTGATTTTAAATATCGAACTAAAAGGAGAGGGGACGGCCGAGCCGGTTTTAAAATGCCTGCAAAAATTTCCGGAATCAAAAATTCTTATCTCCAGTTTTAGTTTTAACGAATTAATGAGTTTACGTAGTTTGAATCCCGAAATTCCGGTTGCCGTCTTAACCGAAAATGATCTTAGTATGGCATTTTTACAGGCAAGGCATTTAAAAGCTTTTTCTATACATCCTTATTACAAAATGGTGACCAGAGATTTTATCGCAGATTGTCATCGAAACGATATTAAAGTTTATGTTTGGACCGTAAATAAACCAGAGAAGATTAAGAAACTAAAAAGTCTTGATGTGGATGGTATTTTCTCTGATTTTCCAGATCGATTATAACTAAAACTAGTTTTAAAGAGGCGTATGGTGCACTATGATGTATTGGTAGTAGGAGGTGGAGCAGCCGGTTTTTTTACCGCGATTAATCTGGCAAATTTTAATCCCGAATTAAAGATTGCCATTTTAGAGCGGGGCAAAACCGTGTTATCTAAAGTGAAAATTTCAGGAGGAGGGCGCTGTAACGTGACCCATGCCGAATTTATACCGAAAGATTTAACGCGTAATTATCCAAGAGGAGAAAAAGAACTGCTAGGACCGTTTCATCATTTTATGACAGGCGATACCATTGGCTGGTTTGCAGAACGAGGTGTAGAATTAAAGACCGAGGAAGATGGAAGAATGTTTCCGGTTACTGATAGTTCTGAAACCATTATTGATTGCTTTTTGTCTGAAACCCGGCGCTTGGGAATTGAAGTACTTACCGGACAGCCGGTAAAAAATATTTGGAAAGAAAACGAATACTGGTGTATAGAAAGTATAAAAACTAATTTTACATGCGATAAACTGGTGATTGCGACGGGCAGTAACCCCAAAATGTGGGATATTCTGAAAAAGTTAGGGCATAAGATGGTGAATGCAGTCCCTTCGTTGTTTACTTTTAATATCAAAGATACAAGGATTAAAAATTTGGCTGGTATCTCTACGTTTGCTGAAGTGAAAATCCCAAACTCTGGATTAGAAAGTGAAGGCCCGCTTCTTATCACTCACTGGGGGATGAGCGGTCCGGGAATTTTAAAGCTTTCGGCCTGGGGAGCAAGGGAGTTAAACGACTGTGATTATCAATTTTCGATTTTTGTGAATTGGGTGCCGGGTTTTAATCCAGATACGATTTTAGAAGGATTGCGGAGTATAAAAAAGTCCTCAGCAAAACAAAAAGTATCGAAATATGCACAATTTGAGCTCCCAAAGCGACTTTGGGTAAAATTGGTAACGGCTGCAGCTATTTCAGGAGATGAGGTTTGGGCAAATGTATCAAAGACGCAGTTAGATAAGTTGGCTTTTCAACTTACTAAAGGAGAGTTTACTGTAAATGGGAAAAGTACTTTTAAAGATGAATTTGTAACCGCAGGTGGTGTGGATTTAAAAGAAATCGATTTTAAAAGCTTTCGTAGTAAAAAATATAAAAGCCTTTATTTGGCCGGAGAGGTATTAAATATCGATGCTGTTACCGGTGGATTTAATTTTCAAAATGCATGGACTGGTGGGTATATGGTGGCAAAAGCGATAGCCGGGGATATTAGTTAATTCGCCAAAATTCAAAAGTGAAAACGATAAGGAAAAGGACCCAAACGGCATAAGGTATAAGAAGATATGCTGAGAGAACACTAACAACTTTAAACCACCTGATAGTAATAAGCAATACTATAAAAACGGCGCTTATAGCAATTAATGCGATCATGGGTTCATGTAATCCAAAGAAAAATAAAAACCAAAAGGCATTAAGCAGCAAAATAAACCCAAAATGATAAAGAGCAGTTTTAACCCATTTATGATAAAAGCCTTTGTTCCAAACTAGGCCTGCCGAAATTCCAATTAGTATATACATGATTGTCCAAACCGGCCCAAATAAAGATTCTGGCGGTGTAAACCATGGTTTTTGCAGCGCAGCATACCAGGAGTCCAGTCCGTTTTGAAGAGCAATTATTCCCAAAAAGCCAAAAACCAGACAAACAGCGGTAGCTGTTACGCTGCGTAGAAGCAGCTTAGAATTCATTAGTTAAGTTAGGTTTGACTTTAAAAATAATAAAAAAAATGAATTTTGCATCTTTTATCGGGAAAAATTTAAAAGTATATATTTGCTAAAAATCTAAATAAAAATGCCTGATAAGGAGTTTGTCTCAGCACCTTTGAAAAATGCTGTGGAGAGTGGATCGGTTTGCTGGGAAGCCCCAAGTAATATAGCTTTGGTGAAATATTGGGGGAAAAAGGAAAATCAAATTCCTGCTAATCCCTCTATAAGCTTTACTCTTAAAAATTGTAAAACCACCACCAGATTAAACTATGTTAAAGTTTCTGATAATTCTACTACTTCGAGAGGAATCGAGTTCGATGTTATCTTTGAAGGCGTTAAGAAAGAGAGTTTTAAACCTAAAATAGTCTCTTTTTTTAAACGAATTTTGCCATATTGTTCTTATTTAGAAGAGTTTAAGTTTGAGGTGGTTTCTGATAATTCATTTCCACATAGTAGCGGAATTGCTTCGTCGGCCAGTGGGATGAGTGCGTTAGCACTTTGTGTGATGAGTCTGGAAAAAAGCTTATTCCCTGAAACAGAAGATGATTTCTTTTATAAAAAGGCATCGTTTTTGGCAAGGCTGGGTAGCGGTAGCGCTTGCAGAAGTGTAAGAGGTGATCTTGTAGTTTGGGGACAACATCAGGAAATTCCGTTAAGTAGTGATACTTATGGCGTTCAGTATCCATTTAAAATTGCCGATGTTTTTAAAGATTGTCAGGATACCATATTGCTTGTTGATAAGGGTAAAAAACAAGTGAGCAGCACTGTGGGGCATGATCTAATGCACGGGCATGCTTTTGCAGCGGCCAGGTTTCAACAGGCACATGATCATTTAAGTGCTTTGATTCCTGTTTTTGAAAAAGGAGATGTAAAGCAATTTATTAAAATAGTGGAACGTGAAGCACTTACGTTGCATGCTATGATGATGAGCAGTGATCCCTATTTTTTATTGATGAAACCCAATACTCTGGCGATTATTAATAAAATCTGGGAGAAGCGTGAGGAAAGCAAAATTCCGGTTTGTTTCACTTTAGATGCTGGTGCAAACGTGCATATGTTATATCCTTCTCAGTTTAAAGAAGAAATTTTGGAATTTGTTAAGAACGAGTTAGTTGTCTATTGTGAAAATGGACACTATATTTGTGACGAAATTGGAAAAGGATCAAAAAAGTTGTAAATTTACTTAAGTGCCTCAGGGTAAGTCAACGAGGTATTGTGTAGAAAATTACTTTTTTATTTTGAGCTAAGCCTTGAAGTATTTAATCTCGATTATCTAGTAAACGGCTATAATGCAAATTTTTAATTTCTGAATGCTAAAAGGCTAATGTATATGAAAGGACCTTTATTTTATTCGAAAATTTTATTGTTTGGGGAATATGGAATTATAAAAGATTCCAAAGGATTATCAATCCCCTACAATTTTTATAACGGAGCTTTAAAAGTTTCTGCAGAGCCTACAGCAAAAGCAAAAGAATCTAACGAGCACTTAAGGCGTTTTTCCAATTACCTGAACACCCTTCAGAAAGAACATCCTGAACTGGTACAGTTTGATATTGTAACTTTAGAAGCAGATATCGAAAAAGGAATGTACTTTGATTCCAGTATTCCTCAAGGTTACGGTGTGGGGAGTAGTGGTGCTCTAGTCGCTGCTATTTATGATAAATATGCTACCGATAAAATTACGGTTTTAGAAAACCTAACCAGGGACAAATTGTTAAAGCTGAAGAAGATTTTTGGAAAAATGGAAAGCTTTTTTCATGGTGAGTCTTCTGGTTTAGATCCTTTAAACAGCTATTTAAGCATCCCTATTTTAATTAATTCCAAAGATAATATTGAGCCGGCTGGAATCCCTTCGCAAACCGAAAACGGTACCGGAGCGGTGTTTTTATTAGATAGTGGTTCTACGGGAGAAACGGCACCTATGGTTTCTATATTTATGGAAAACATGAAGCAGGAGCCGTTTAGGAAAATGCTTAAAAATCAGTTCGTAAAGCATACAGATGCCTGTGTAGAAGATTTTCTAAAAGGAGATGTGAAGTCGCTTTTTAAAAATGTAAAAAGTCTTTCTCACGTAGTTTTAGATAACTTTAAACCTATGATCCCGTCTAAATTCCATAAGCTTTGGAAACAGGGTATCGAAACCAACGATTATTATCTGAAGCTTTGTGGTTCTGGAGGCGGAGGATATATTCTAGGATTTACAGAAGATATCGAGAAGGCCAGAACGTCCCTAAAAGATTACAATCTGGAGGTGGTATATACCTTCTAATTTTATCTGAAAAATTATAGCCTATGGCTTCGCTAATGAATAAGCGTTTTTTGCTTAAGATGCTAAGCCTCTTTTCTGTGGTACGCGGTTATAATATTTTGATGATCGTTATTGCCCAATACCTGGCTTCAGCTTTTATACTTGCACCAAATCTTCCGTTGCGTGAGGTTTTTTTTGATGATAATCTTTTTTTCCTGATTTTAAGTACGGCAAGCGTAATTGCTTCAGGGTATATTATCAATAACTTTTACGATAGCGAGAAGGATCTGATAAATCGCCCCAAAAAAACAATGTTGGACAGGATCGTAGGACAGCGAACAAAACTTTCGGTATATTTTATACTAAATATGTTTGCGGTATTTTTTGCCAGCTATGTGTCTTTTAAAACCGTTGTTTTTTTTTCCCTGTATATTTTTTCCATTTGGTTTTATTCGCATCGTTTAAAGAGAATTCTTTTTGTGGGAAACCTAGTTGCTTCCGTTATTGCCATCATTCCATTTTTTGCGGTGTTTGTATATTATGGGAATACTGAAACGGTGATTTTTATTCACGCTGCATTTTTATTTTTGATGATTGCCATGCGGGAGCTGGTAAAAGACCTTGAAAACATAAGGGGAGATCTGGCTTTAAATTATCATACTATTCCGGTTGTTTATGGAGAAAAATGGAGTAAGTTATTTTTAGGGATTTTATTCTTAATTTCAATCATTCCTACCTTATTACTTACCCAAAAGTTTAATGTGGGCTATATGCATTATTATTTTTATGCCAGCTTTTTTTTACTAACATTATTTATGTTGATTCTTTATTTCAGCAAAACAAAGTGGCAGTACCTGATACTCCACAATATCCTGAAATTTATTATTGTAGCCGGGGTTTTTAGTATCTTACTTATTGATCCTGATACCTTTTTAAATAGAGTGTTCTAAAAGCAAATTCCTAGATTTTAGTAAGTTGACTTTAAAATAAATCAAAATCTTTTGATAATCATTTTTTAACATCGATACGAACCAGTATCTTTGCAAAAAATTAGCGATATGAGCAGAAGTGATAATTCTTCAGGGAAAAAATTTAGTGGAAGACAGGGCGGCAGCAGTCGTAAGAAATCTTATGCTCGTGGTAACGCCCCCATAAAACATAAAAATACTGCTCTGGAAAAGCGTGAAGATGGAATGCGTTTAAATAAATATATTGCTAATGCAGGTATTTGCTCACGTAGGGATGCCGATATATATATCGCTTCCGGTAATGTTTCGGTAAACGGTGAAGTAGTGACCGAGATGGGCTATAAAGTACAATTAACCGATGAGGTGAAATTTGACGGACGAAGTATTACTCCAGATAAACCGGAATATTTTGTACTTAACAAATCTAAAGGTGTTTTTGTAACCGGAAGTGTACACAAAGGAGGATTAACCGTAATGGATATTATGGCGAAAGCTTCTAAATCTAAATTAGATCCTATTGGTAAATTAGATACCCAAACAACCGGTTTGTTGGTATTTACCAATGATGGTGCTTTAGCCAAGAAACTCGCTAATCCTAAAAACGGAATTCGGCAGATTTATCATATAAAATTGGATCATGCATTATCGCAAGATGATCTTGGAAAAATCAGGGAAGGCGTTTATATTGAAAGTAAAAAGATTAATGTGACGGATGTAAGTTACGTTAAAGATCGCCCTAAGACTGAGGTGGGAATGGAACTTACCAGTACAAAACCTCATATTGTACAAAAGATATTTAAGAGTTTAAGCTACGAAATATTGAATCTGGACCGGGTGGTTTATGGAGGGCTAACTAAAAAAGATTTACCACGAGGAAGGTTTAGGACCCTTACCAAACAAGAGGTAATTAACCTTGGAAATTTGTAGTTGGTTTTTTAATTTTTCCATTAATTTTTTATTTACATTTACCACCTGTTTCGTGACGGGTGGTAGCAACTATTATTTAAAAAGCATCCGGCGACAAAAGTTTTTAATTAATAGATTTATTTTTTAGTGTTTTTAGATTGAAAAACATTTTTTTCTTCAGGTATCTGTCAACTCAGGCAGTCATTAGGTTTAGAGGTAATTCTAAATCTCAATTTTTGTATATTATAAATTTTCTTAACAATATTTTATCAATCTGAATTTTCAGGCTGTGATATTAATAACTAATTTTTAATTTTTAACCAATCTACTTTTATAAAATTGAATACCAAGTACAGGGATTTAATCGATCAGACTTACTACTTTCCTCAGGAGGAATTTAAATTAGAGGGTAGTGAGCTTCAATTTCATGATATTGATTTAATGGAGCTTGTCAAGCAATACGGCGCACCATTAAAATTCACTTATCTACCAAAAATTTCAGACAATATCAATCGTGCAAAAGGCTGGTTTAAAGCCGCCATGAAAAACCTTGATTATAAGGGAACTTATAATTACTGTTATTGTACAAAGAGTTCGCACTTTCAATATGTGATGAACGAAGCGCTTAAAAATGATATTCATATTGAAACTTCGTCAGCTTTCGATATTAATATCGTTGAGAAATTAAAGGCTTCCGGAAAACTGAAAGATGATGCTTATGTTATTTGTAATGGATTTAAGCGAGATCAATATGTGGCCAATATAGGCCGGTTAATTAATAATGGACATAAAAATTGTATTCCCATTATTGATAATTATGAAGAGTTAAGCCTGCTAGAAGATCGCATAAACGACGATTTTGAAGTAGGGATTAGAATTGCTTCTGAAGAAGAACCGAAATTTGAATTCTATACCTCTAGATTGGGGATTGGGTACAAAAATATTGTACCGTTTTACAACCAATCAATAAAAGATAATGATAAGGTGAATCTGAAAATGCTTCACTTTTTTATCAATACCGGGATTCGAGATACTGCTTATTACTGGAACGAACTTAATAAGTGTCTTAAGGTTTATATTAACCTTAAAAGAATTTGCCCTACATTAGATAGCCTGAATATTGGTGGAGGATTTCCTATCAAAAATTCACTGGCTTTTGATTATGATTATCAGTATATGGTAGAAGAAATCATTAATCAGATTCAGCTGGCCTGCAAAGAGGCAGATGTAGAAGTGCCTAATCTTTTTACCGAATTCGGAAGTTTTACCGTAGGAGAAAGTGGTGGTGCCATTTATGAAATCTTATACCAAAAGCAGCAAAACGATCGTGAAAAATGGAATATGATCAACTCCTCTTTCATTACGACATTACCAGATACCTGGGCAATTAGCAAAAAATTTGTCATGCTGGCCATTAATCGCTGGAATGATGAGTACGAGCGCGTACTGTTGGGGGGTTTAACCTGTGATAGTGATGATTATTATAACAGCGAGCAAAATACCAATGCGATTTATCTCCCTAAGTTTAAAAAAGATAAGCCGCTGTATATAGGCTTTTTTAATACAGGAGCCTACCAGCAAACCATTGGAGGTTTTGGAGGCTTACAGCACTGTTTAATTCCACAGCCAAAACATGTGCTCATCGATAAAGACGAAAATGGTAAGATGTTCACTAAATTATTTAGTGAACAGCAAAAAGCCGAAGATATGTTAGATATTTTGGGCTATGACTAAATATGAGAACTAAAATTTATATCTTTAAAATAATCAACTATTTCTTATTAAACCAATTAGATTAAAATGAGTAAAAAGAATTATGCCGGTATACCCGATAAATATGCCAGGATAGATGAGGCGAAGGTGGTATTAATTCCTGTTCCTTATGATGGTACCAGTACCTGGCAAAAAGGCGCAGATAAAGGTCCAGATGCATTTTTGGAAGCTTCAGAAAATATGGAAGTCTATGATATAGAAACCAGATCTGAAGTTTATAAAAAAGGAGTGTATTTAGCACCAGCCGTTACCGAAAATTCATCACCGGAGAAAATGGTAGAGGCGGTATATAAAACCACTAAAAATTACATCGCTCAGGAAAAATTTGTAACGCTTTTTGGAGGGGAGCATAGTATTTCTATTGGCAGTATTAGGGCTTTTAATGAAAGTTTTGAAGATCTTACTGTAGTTCAATTAGATGCACATGCCGATTTAAGACCAGAATATGAAGGTTCTAAATGCAATCACGCCTGTGCAATGTATGAGGCAAGTAAAAAAACCAACCTTATTCAGGTAGGAATTCGATCTATGGATATCTCAGAGACCGAACACATGGACGAGAACCAGGTGTATTTTGGTCATGATCTTTACGAAGACTGGATGGATGATGCTATTGGTCAAATGACGCCAAATGTATTTATCACCATAGATTTGGATGCTTTTGATCCTTCTATCTTGCCTTCTACAGGTACACCAGAGCCGGGAGGTTTGTTCTGGTATGAGACCTTAGAATTTTTAAAATTAATGTTTAAGAAAAAGAATGTAGTTGGCTTTGATATTGTAGAGCTTTGTCCAAATAAAAATGAGAAGTCTTCAGATTTTCTTGCGGCAAAACTGTACTACAAAATGCTAAGCTATAAGTTCAAATATCAAAATTATAACGAAGAAAACGACGATGAATAAAGGAGCGATTTCGCAATTCATAGAAAAATATTATTTACACTTTAATGCGGCAGCCCTTGTTGACGCGGCGAAAGATTACGAAAAGCAATTAGAAGGCGGTAGTAAAATGTTGGTTTCTCTTGCAGGAGCCATGAGTACGGCTGAGCTTGGTAAAATCTTTGCCGAAATGATTAGGCAGGATAAAGTACAGATTGTTTCCTGTACCGGTGCTAACCTGGAGGAAGATGTGATGAATCTTGTGGCGCACTCTCATTACAAGCGCGTACCTAATTATCGCGATCTTACGCCAAAAGAAGAATGGGAACTTTTGGAAGGCGGCTTAAACCGTGTTACCGATACCTGTATTCCAGAGGAAGAGGCTTTTAGAAGAATTCAGGAACATATTTTTAAAATCTGGAAAGAGGCAGACGATAAAGGAGAACGTTACCTCCCTCATGAGTTTTTGTATAAATTATTATTAAGTGGGGTTCTGGAAGAATATTATGAGATCGATCTTAAAGATTCCTGGATGTATGCTGCGGCAAAGAAAAATTTACCTATGGTAGTGCCGGGTTGGGAAGATAGTACACTGGGGAACATTTTTGCATCTTACGTAATTAAAGGTGAGTTAAAAGCCAGTACCATGAAATCCGGTATCGAGTATATGACCTTTTTAGCCGACTGGTATACCGAAAATTCTAAAAACGGAATTGGTTTCTTTCAAATTGGAGGAGGAATCGCAGGAGATTTTCCAATTTGTGTGGTTCCAATGTTATATCAGGATCTGGAAAGAACAGATACGCCATTTTGGAGTTATTTCTGCCAGATCTCAGACTCTACCACAAGTTATGGTTCCTACTCTGGTGCCGTACCTAACGAGAAAATTACCTGGGGTAAATTAGATATTAACACACCAAAGCATATAATCGAGAGCGACGCAACAATTGTAGCACCGCTAATATTCGCCTATTTGTTAGATATGTAGTTTGTTTAACTTTTTAAGCAAAAAGTATTAACAAAGATTTACAATATAGTAAAGCTGTCCTTTAGCCTAATTTGGCTTATTTTGGACAGCTTTTTGTTTTAACCTTTGGTGTATGAACATGTGGGTAATTTATGGAATTGGTTTTTTAGCGCAGTTATGCTTTTCTGCCCGTCTCGTCAATCAATGGTTACTTTCAGAGAAAAAAAATAAAGTTCAAACACCAACACTTTTCTGGCAACTTAGTTTACTAGGTGCTATACTTTTCTTTGTCTACGGTTATTTGCGTAAAGATTTATCGATTATGATTGGTCAGGCGCTTATTTACTATATCTATTTTAGGAATTTGCAACTTCAAGACCAATGGAAACCTTCTAATATTTTCTTTAAAATCGCAGTTATTTTATCTCCAATAGTTATTGCAGGTTATCTCTTGTTTTTCAGTGAATTGGATTGGAGTAAATTATTTACAGGAGAGAATATAGCCATTTGGTTAGTGATTTTGGGGACGGTAGGACAAATTATTTATACCGGGAGATTTGTTTATCAGTGGTGGTATTCAGAACAGCATGATGAGAGTAGCTTGCCCTGGGGTTTCTGGATAATGAGTTTAACGGGTTCTGTCATTATTTTTACGTATGCCTGTTTCAGGACAGATCCAGTGCTGTTATCGGCTCATTTTTTTGGGGGTATCGTATATATCCGTAATCTTTTTATTATCCATAAATCAGGAAAAAAGGCTAAAGCTTAATTTCTTCGGAAAGAAAACTTCAGTAATCGCAAAGCCAATAACTACAACATATTCTAATGTGATTAGCCATAAGTTCTCCTGAAAATCCCCATTTCCGTAGGCATAATAACTTAGCATCGCTACAAAAGACCAGACGATTGGGAATCGATATGTTGTAAATATCGAAAGCAATAATGGGGTCAAAATATACCAGGGGTGCACAGTGGTAGACAGTAAAAAGTAAAACCACAGCGCAAAAACACATCCCGAAATTAGCGATTTTAAGCTTCTTATTTTTCTAAAAAGACTGATGATAAGGATAATGATAAAAGTGGCTACAGGAAGAATCCTACCGGTATCTGCGATAATGTTGTAGCCTTTTATTTGGAAACCAATCCATCGAATGACGTAATAAATACTCGCATTGAACTCAAATTTTTGAAACCAAAGCCCAATACTTTTTGAAAAGTTAGCCAGGAAAGCCGAATTGTAAAATGGAAGAAAACTTAGGATCACTATAAGCATCACAATAGTATAATAACTCAGTAGATTAGTCCATTTTATAGTTTTTAGGTCGTTGAGATTAGCTGATATTTGAGCTGCGAAACTTCGATTTTCGCTACTTTCTGAAGTGTTTTTATTGTTACTGAAAAACTTTAGAAAAAGGGGTAAGAACATAAGCGGAAGCAATTTTACGGAAACTGATAAGCCCAAAACTATGGCTGAAATGATCCATTTTTGTTTCCATAAAAAGTAAAAACTCAGGAGGATAAAAAAGCCCATGACACTTTCAAAATGTAGGTTGCCGGTACATTCAATAATTACAAAAGGATTCAGTAAAAACCAGAAGATATAATATTCGGGTAGCTCGAGTTGTTTTAAAAGTTTTCTTCCGAAGACAAGGATACCAACTTCAGAAAAAACAATAAAAAACCGAAAAATAAGGACTGAAAAAAGAATATTATTTCCTGATATCCATCCGGCAACTGCAAAAATCAACTGGTTTAGTGGTGGATAATTAGTGTAGTTGGAAGCACTTAAATTACCCATCCCGTTTACCAGTTCCTGCGCCTGAGAAATACTACCAAAATGAGCAGATTTCATTAATAAATCAGGTGTTGATAAATAGGGATTAATGCCGTTGGCCAGTAATCGTCCGTCCCAAATAAACCGGTAAAAGTCCTGCGAAAGATTGGGTAGTGCTAGGATAAAAATTAACCTAAAAATTAGAGCGATCCCAGCCAATAACCAAAACCGTGTTTTTAAAAGCTGAATAAGTTTAAAACTCAGAAAAAACAAACCAGCATAAAGGGTGATTAATTTTGGGAAATCTTCTCGATTAAGATCATAAGCAAAACTCCAATAAAAAACGGCTGCGGTTAAACATAAAAGCAATGGAATTTTATGAAGTTTCGGGAATTGGAGCAAACCTATTAGAAGTTAGAATTACGAAATACGAATGTAGTTAAAAATATGTTTTAAGAATGAGACCATTTCGCTACTACATTATGGAACGGAAACAAGAACAGGAAAAAAGAACCAAGAAGGTCCATCCTCTCAACATCGCCTCGTCTTCCATTTGAAAAAGAGAGGTTTATTACGGAATGATCTTGTTATGAAAACTCCCTTAATTCATCTGGTATCTTCTAATTTTTGAATTAAAACACATTAAATAATGTGATTACAAAAGAAATAATAGTTGGGTTCCCAAAATCCTGCTCACTGCTATTGCCTACTGAACGCTGCTATTGCCCACTGAACACTAAGTCTTCGAAAAAATACTCTTAAAAGCTACAAAACCAAAGCCACCGAAAAGCATTAGATGGAAAAGGACTAATCCAAAATCGTTTAGTTTAAACGCACTATAAATCGCAAAGGCAAAATAGAAAAAGAGTAAGGCCTCGATAAGGATGTTCGCAGAAAATTTATTCGATAAGTATTTATTGCCCTTCCAGGAATCTTTAAGTGTGTTGACGTTAAATTTTGGCGTGCGTATAAATTCTGATCTTTTACCAAAATGCCCTTCTAAAACCGCTAAAGAATTATGCACCGAAAACCCCATTGCTACGGCGAAAAAAGTGATGAACATCCCCATAAAATTGAAGAATGATTTTACACTTTTACCATGGATTTTGGCATACGGAACAAAATAGCAGCAAAAGAAAATAATGGTACTAATCCCAAAACCGGCCAAAACATTAAAATACCAGCTAAATGTAGGATTGTTGTTTTTAATATATAATACAGGAACGCTTAAAATCCCCAGTAATAGCACAATTAAAAACATACTAGAATTCAGTAAATGGAAAAAGCCATGAAATTTGGTTCCGAAAGAAACACTAGGGTCTTTAACCAATTTCCGGTAGTTTTTCCTGAAATTTTCAGCAGCACCTTTATTCCAACGAAATTGTTGGGAGCGTGCAGCGCTGATCACTACCGGAAGTTCAGCCGGAGTTTCAACATCTTCCAGGTATTTGAATTTCCATTTTTTAAG
>MDTG01100791.1_pt1 | contig 17432 bp, 13 predicted proteins | sample 811421 | NCBI WGS metagenome assembly MDTG01 (sample SAMN05326645, study PRJNA326480) | marine metagenome | isolation source: seawater | place: Pacific Ocean: South East | collected 2011
CCCCCGGACCATCGCGGCCGGGAGGCCGCTCCTACCAGGTGATTGCCTACGCGCTCTTCAGGGTGATGCCCTCGGTGGCGTCGCCGAGGTCCTCGCCCATGCAGCGCTGGTAGTACTCGGCCACGATCGGCCGCTCCAGCTCGTCGCACTTGTTGAGGAACGTCACCCGGAAGGCGAAGCCGACGTCGCCGAAGATCTCGGCGTTCTGGGCCCAGGTCAGCACCGTGCGCGGCGACATCACCACGGACACGTCGCCGTTGATGAAGCCCTGCCGGGTCAGCTCCGCCACCGCCACCATGTTGCCGATGGTGCGCCGGCCCTGGTCGGTCTCGGCGTAGTGCTTGGCCTTGCCGAGCACGATCTCGGTCTCCGCCTCGTGGGGCAGGTAGTTCAGGGTGGTGACGATGCTCCAGCGGTCCATCTGGCCCTGGTTGATCTGCTGAGTGCCGTGATAGAGGCCGGTGGTGTCGCCGAGACCGATGGTGTTGGTGGTGGCGAACAGCCGGAAGAACGGATGCGGCTCGATCACCTTGTTCTGGTCGAGCAGGGTCAGCTTGCCCTCGACCTCCAGCACGCGCTGAATCACGAACATCACGTCCGGCCGGCCGGCGTCGTACTCGTCGAACACCAGGGCCACCGGGTGCTGCAGCGCCCAGGGCAGCATGCCCTCGCGGAACTCGGTGATCTGCTGGCCGTCCCGGATGACGATGGCGTCCTTGCCGATCAGGTCGATCCGGCTGATGTGGCTGTCCAGGTTGATGCGCACGCACGGCCAGTTCAGCCGCGCCGCCACCTGCTCGATGTGGGTGGACTTGCCGGTGCCGTGATACCCCTGAATCATCACGCGGCGGTTGTGCGCGAAGCCGGCGAGAATGGCCAGGGTGGTGTCCCGGTCGAACCGGTAGTCGGCGTCCACCGCCGGCACGTAGTCGGTGCGGCGGCTGAAGGCGGGCACCTCCAGGTCCTGATCGATGCCGAAGACTTCACGGACGCTGACGGTGGTATCCGGCGTCATGTCCGGGCTCAGGCCTGCTTCCTCGTGTGCCACTGACTATCCCCATTGCTGCGGGCAAGCCCGCTATTGTAAGGAACCCGCCCGGCGGGTAACAGCGGCCGGCGCCCCGTCCCCGGCAGCTTTCCACCTCGCCCCGGCCGGCGCCACCGGCCTTTGCCCGCCACAGTCTTGACCAACCCTTGGTGAATTCCGCCAATCCGCCGCGGAGGCGGGATCCGCATCTCCGGACGTCGACATCCGCCGGAACCAGAACTTTCGCCGGCTCCAGCCCGACTACAGCAATTGGCACGGATTCTGAAACACGGCCCCGTGCCCGCGTCGGCCGCCACGCCCCTCCAGCCGTGACGGCGTCCCTCCGGCCGGCGCGGGCACGACATCCGGACAACCCGAAGGGCAACGGCTTTGATCGAGACATTCACCCGGCATCGCGTGGCCGCCAACCTGCTGATGGTCATGATGATCCTGATCGGCCTGTGGACCATCCGGGTGATGCCGTCCCAGCTCGACCCGCCCGCCGACTTCCCCATGGTGTTCGTCGAGGTGGCCTGGCAGGGCGCCAGCGCCGAGGACGTCGAGAGCCTGGTGACGGTGCCCATCGAGCAGCAGCTCCGCACCGTCGACGGGGTGCGCGAGATCGGCTCGCGCACCAGCAACGGCTTCGCCCACGTGCGGGTGGAGTTCGACTACGACGCCGACGTGTCCGTGGGTCTCGATCAGGTCAAGCAGCGGGTCGCCAACGTCCGCAACCTGCCGCCCGAGATCGAGCCGCCGGTGGTCTCCCGCTTCATCGACCGGGAGCCCATCGCGGTGCTGCAGGTCACCGGGCGCGGCGAGGTCGCCGAGCTGATACCGCTGGTCCGCGGGTTCGAGCGGGAGCTGATGCGCCGCGGCGTCGAGGGCGTCCGCTACGACGGCCTGCCCCGGGAGGAGATCGCCATCGAGGTGCCGGGGCGGCGGCTGCGCGAGCTCGGCATGACCCTCGACGAGCTGGCGGCGGAAATCGCCCGGGCCAGCCGCGACGTGCCCGCGGGCTCCGTCGGCAGCGGCCAGGGCACGCGCCAGCTCCGCAGCCTCGACCAGCAGCGCGACCCCTACGGCTTCGAGCGCATGCTGGTGGAGACCGACGCCTCGCTGGTCCGCCTGGGCGACCTGGCCGAGATCGAGCGGCGGCCCCAGCGCGGCCAGCCCATCGTGTCCCGCCAGGGGCAGCCCGCCATCGAGATGATCCTGTGGCGCGCCACCGAGGCCGATGCCTACCACGCCGACCAGGTCGTCGACCGGTGGCTCGAGGACGTCCGGCCCACCCTGCCGGAAGGCGTCGACGTCCGCCTGGTCCAGGACATCTGGACCCTGCTCGGCGCCCAGCTCGACATGATCCTCGAGAACGCCGCCTCTGGACTGGTGCTGGTCATCGTGATGCTGCTGCTGTTCCTCAACGGCCGGGTCGGCTGGTGGGTGATGGTCGGCATCCCCGTGAGCTTCCTGATGGCCCTGGCCCTGTTCCACATGCTGTTCGGGCACGGCATCAGCATCATCGCGCTGATCGGCTTCGTCATGGCGCTGGGCATCGTGGTGGACGACGCCATCGTGGTCGGCGAGGACGCGGCCACCCTCCACGAGGCGGGCGCGAGCCCGCTGGAGGCGGCCATGGGCGGCGCCCGCCGCATGTGGGTGCCGGTGGCGACGTCGTCCCTCACCACCCTGGCCGCGTTCATTCCCCTGCTGATGTTCGGCGGGCCGATGGGCCAGATCATCCTCACCCTGCCGACGGTGCTGCTGTGCATCATCCTGGCCTCCCTGGCGGAGTGCTTCCTGGTGCTGCCGGCCCACCTGAAGAAGAGCCTGGCCAAACCGGCGCCGCGCTGGGAGGCCGCCTGGCGCCAGCGCTTCGACGGGCGCCTGGTCCGGTTCCGCGACCAGCGCTTCATGCCGGTGGTGCGGCGCGCGCTGGACTACCCCGGCGCCACCCTGTGCGCGGCGGTCGGCGGCATCACCGTCGCGGTGTCGCTCATCGCCTCCCAGCACGTCGGCGTCGCCCTGGTCACGGGGTTCGACTTCGAGGGCCTGGAGGCCAACGTGGCCTTCAGCGCCACCGCCACCGACGAGGACAAGGCCCGCTTCCTCGACCATCTGGAGGCGGGCCTGGCGGCGGTGGACGACGCCACCGGCGGCGAAAACCTGCTCGGCTGGGTGACCCAGCGCAACCTGGCGCGGCTGAACGACGACCGTATGGAGGGCGAGCAGTACGCCTCCATCGAGGCCAACTACGCCTTCGAGGAGAACCGCAACACCGCGCCGGCCGCGTTCGTCGAGCAGTGGCGCGCGCGGATCGACCGGCCCGCCTTCGTCGAGCAGCTCGTGGTCGAGGTGAGCGGCGGCCAGAACAACGGCCAGCCCGACATGTCGCTGCGCCTGTCCGGAGACGATCTCGAGGCGCTCAAGGCCGGCGCCGAGGAGCTCGCCGATGCCCTGGCCGCCTACCCGGGCGTCTCCAACGTGGTCGACAACCTGCCCTACGGCAAGGACCAGATCATCTTCGAGATCACGCCGGCCGGCCGCTCCCTGGGCCTGACGGCGGACGCCATCGGCGCCCAGCTCCGGGCCGCCTACAGCGGCAGCCGGGTGCAGATCTTCAACGACGACCAGGCGGAGCTGGAGGTGCGGGCGCTGCTGCCCGAGGCCGAGCGGGACGATCTCGGCCGCCTCAAGCAGTTTCCCGTGCGCACGCCCACCGGCGAGTTCGTGCCCCTCGGCAACGTCGCCGGCCTCTACACCCGCCGCGGCATCGACCTGATCCGCCACACCGACGGCCGCATGGCCGTCACCGTCAGCGCCGACGTGGACCCCCAGGTCGCCAACGCCCTGGCCCTCACCGGCCAGATCGAGCGCGACGTGCTGCCGGAGATCCTGCGCCGCTACGACCTGGAGTTCGGCCTCGGCGGCAAATCCCGGGACGATCAGATCATGCTCCAGACCATGGCGCTCGGCGGCCTGCTGACCCTGGTGCTGATCTATCTGATCCTGACCTGGGTGTTCGCGTCGTTCCTGTGGCCGCTGGCCATCATGACGGCGATCCCGTTCGGGCTCACCGGCGCGGTGGTGGGCCACTGGCTGACCGGCTGGGACATCGGCGCCATGTCGCTGCTGGCGTTCTTCTCGCTGACCGGCGTGGTGGTGAACGACTCCATCGTGCTGATCAGCTTCCTCAAGCGCCAGGTGGACGAGGGCGAGCCGCTGCGGCCGGCCCTGGAGGAAGCGGTGCGCGCGCGGTTCCGCGCCGTGCTGCTGACCTCGCTCACCACCATCGCCGGACTGTCGCCGCTGATGTTCGAGACCTCGACGCTGGCGTTCTACATGGCGCCCATCGCCGTGACCATGTGCTTCGGCCTGGCCTTCGCCACGGCCCTGGTGCTGCTGGTGATTCCGGCGCTGATCCTGCTGCTCGAAGGCGGCCGCGCCCGCGCCGGCCGCCTACTCGGCCATTTCCGCGATCCGGCGGCGGACGCCGGATCCCCGACCTCTCACGGAGTCTCCTGATGAACCCTCTCGGACGATTCGTGCGCCGCCTGTGGCCGACCGAGCCGCGCCACCGCCGCCTGGCGGCCGGCGCGGCGATGCTCGCCGGCGCGGCGCTGACCAGCGTGTCGATCTTCGCCACCGGTCCCACCGCGGTCCCGGAGCCCCGCACCGAGAAGGCCTGGCCGGTCGCGGTCATGCCGGCCGTGCCGGAACGGCGCAGCCCGTCCTTCACCGCCTATGGACGGGTGGAGTCCAGCCGCGTGGCGGAGCTCGCCACCGACCTGGTGGCCGAGGTCGCCGAGGTCCGGGTCCGGGAGGGAGACTGGGTCGCCGCCGGCGATCTGCTGGTGGGGCTGGCGGATGCCGAGGCGTCCCTGCTGGTCGCCGAGCGCGAAGCGGACCTGGCCGAGCAGCGCGCGCGGCTGGCGTCGATCCGCTCCGAGCGGGACATGCTGGCCCGCACCCTGGACCAGGCCCGCTCCATGCACCGGATCGCCCAGGACAAGCTCGCCCGGCACCAGCAGCTGCTGGACAAGCGCCTGATCAGCCGCAGCCTGCTCGACGAGGTGGTCGCCCAGGCCAACCAGGCCAGCATCGAGCTGGAGAATCACGAGCGCCGGCTCACCGACCTGCCTCACCGGCTCGCCGCCCAGGAAGCCCAGGTGGCCAAATCCGAGGCCCTGCTGGCCCGGGCCCGTCTCGACCTGGAGAAGACCCGGATCCGCGCGCCCTTCTCGGGCCCGGTGCTGGCCGTGCACGTCGCCCCCGGGGATCGGACCAGCCTCGGGGTTCAGCTCGTGGATCTGGCCGACGCCGACGCCTTCGAGGTGCGCGTGCAGGTACCCGACGCCTACGAGGCACGTTTTCAGCGGCACCTGGAACTCGGCCACGGCGTCTCGGCGAGCTTTGCCGACGGGCGCGAACTGCCCTTGAGCCGCCTGGCGCGCCGGGTCCGGCCCGGCCAGAGCGGGCTCGACGCCTTCTTCGCCCTGGCGCCCGGCGCAACGGCGCCGCCCCTGGGGCGGGTGGTGGATCTGCGCATCCGCCTGCCCGAGGAGGCGGGCGTGGTGGCGCTGCCGATCGCCTCGCTGTACGAGAACGACCGGGTGTACGCCGTCGAGGACAGCCGGCTGCAGGCCATCGACGTGGAACGGGTCGGCGAGCTGCACACGCCCGAGGGCGAGTACCGGGTGCTGGTGCGCTCGCCGGAGCTCTACCAGGGCCGCCAAGTGATCACGACCCAGCTTCCCAAGGCGGTGTCCGGGCTGCTGGTGGAGTCCTCGGGCGCCTGATCAGCGCGGGTGCAGATGCCGCAGCGGCGAGCCGCCGTCGACGGCACGCACGCCGGCCATGCGCAGCAGGATCTCCTCCAGGGACAGCCAGGCGTCCCCGGCGATCTGGCCTTTGCCCTGGGCGTCCACCAGCGCGCACTCGGCAAGAATCCGCGGGATCACCGTCGTGGAGCCGATGCGGCGCAGCAGGTCCCCCACCAGCCGCTTGCGCGGCGCCGGCAGAAACTCGTTGCCGGCGATGCGCCGGAGCTGGCTGGTCAGCGCGCCGAGAATCGCGAACAGCGCGACCCCCTCCTGGCGCAGGGTGGCGAGCATGCGGCTGACCCGTTGGGCGTCGCCGGCGAACACCGCGTCGATCAGCTCGAAGGTGTCGTAGCGGGCCGAGTCCTCCAGCACCGCGGTCAGGTCCTCGACGCTCACCGGGCTGTCGAGCCCGGCGAGCCGCAGCTTCTCGATTTCCTGGACCGCCGCCAGCAGATTGCCCTCGACGCGCTCGGCGAGCAGGTTCAGGGCCTCGGGGCTGAGGGTGAGCCCGGCCGACTTCAGCCGGCCGGCCAGCCAGCGGGGCAGCTCCTGGAACGACAGCGGCCAGATCTGCACGATCGCGCCGACCCGGTCCAGGGCCTTGAACCAGGCGCCGTTCTTCTGCTTGCCGTCGAGCCGCGCGGCGCGGATCAGCAGCAGCGTGTCCGCCGGCGGCGCGTCCGCGTAGCGGCGCAGCACCTCGGAGGCTTCCTTGTCGAACCTGTTGCCCGGCAGACGGACATCGATGATGCGCCGGGCGGCGAACAGCGACATGCTGGAGGCGTCCTGCATGACGTCGTTCCAGTTGAAGCTGCCCTCGGCGTGGAGCACCGAGCGTTCCTCGAAACCTTCGGCCCGGGCGGCGCGCACCACCGCGTCGCAGGCCTCCTGCACCAGCAGCGCGTCGTCACCGGAGATCAGGTAGACGGGCGCGAGGCCGCGCTTCAGCGCGCCGGGCAGATCCGCCGCCCTAAGCGGCATTCCCCGGCTCCGCGGTGGCCGCGTTCAAGGCCCGGAGAATCTGCTGCACCAGGTCGGTCTGCATCTCCCGCACCAGCAGGGCCTGCTCTTCGCTGCTGCCGACGATGTTGTCCCGGTCCACCCGGTAGACCCGCTCGCGCTCGATCCACTGGGGCGCGATCAGCTCCGTGCCGCCACCGTCGGTGACGCGGTAGCGCACGCCCAGGGTCATCTCGTACTCCGCGGCCCGGGCCTGGCCCGAGACCGAGACGCTGCGGCGCTGCTGGCGGGAATCGAGGAGCTCCACCACCGCGGCCGCGTCGGACGCGTCTTCCGCCAGCCGCACCCCGGCCTGACGCAGCGCCCGCTCGAGCGGGCCGGCCAGCGGATTGCGGGCGTCGCCGGACACGTAGGCGGACTCGAGGCTCGAGCCGATGTCCCAGGTGCGCAGGTGAAAGCCGCAGCCGGCGAGCAGCAGGCCCGCCAGCGCCAGCCACGCCCAGGTCACGCTCGCTCGGTGCGCGCGGAGCATCAGCCGACCACGACGTTGATGAGCTTGCCGGGCACGTTGATCACCTTGCGCACGGTCTTGCCCTCGACGAACCGCACCACGTTCTCGTTGGCCAGGGCCTGCTCGCGCAGGGCGTCTTCGTCGAGATCCCGGGACACGGTGATCTTGCCGCGCACCTTGCCGTTGACCTGGACGACCAGCTCGACGCTGTCCTGCACCAGGGCGGCCTCGTCGACCTCGGGCCAGCGCGCCGCCACCAGCAGGCCCGGCTCGCCGAGCGCCTCCCAGAGCTGCTGGGTGATGTGCGGCGCGATCGGCGACAGCACCAGCACCGCGCTGCGCAGGGCCTCCTGAACCGCGGCCCGGTCCTGATCGTTGCCCGGCCCGGTGCGGCTGACGGCGTTGGCCAGCTCGTGCACCGCGGACACCACGGTGTTGAAGGTCAGCCGCCGGCCGTAGTCGTCGTCGGCACGTTTCAGGGTCTCGTGGGTCTTGCGCCGCAGCTCCCGCCCGGCGTCCGTCAGCGCCTCGGGATCGAGGTCCGGGACCGGGCCGCCGGCGACGTGCTCGTGAACCAGGTTCCACAGCCGCTTGCAGAACCGGCCCTGCCCTTCCACGCCGGCCTCGCTCCATTCGAAGGACTGATCCGGCGGGGCGGCGAACATCATGGCCGTGCGCACGGCGTCGGCGCCGTACTTGTCCAGCAGCGCCTGGGGATTGCCGGCGTCGCCGGAGGACTTGGACATCTTGCGGCCGTCCTTCAGCACCATGCCGAGCATCAGCAGGCGGGTGAAGGGCTCGTCCGAGTTCACCAGCCCGGCGTCGCGCATGAGCTTGTGGAAGAAGCGCGCGTACAGCAGGTGCAGGATGGCGTGCTCGATGCCGCCGACGTAGTGGTCCACCGGGGTCCAGTAGTTCACCCGGTCGTCCACCATCGGCGAGTTGGCGTCCGGGCAGGCGAACCGCGCGTAGTACCAGCTCGACTCCATGAAGGTGTCGAAGGTGTCGGTCTCGCGGCGGGCGGCCTTGCCGCACTTCGGGCAGTCCACCTCGTAGAAGCTGGCCATGGTGGTGAGCGGCGAGCGCACCCCTTCGAACTGCACGTCCGTCGGCAGCACCACCGGCAGGTCCTGCTCGGGCACCGGCACCACGCCGCAGTCGCCGCAGTGGATCATGGGGATCGGGCAGCCCCAGTAGCGCTGCCGGGACACGCCCCAGTCGCGCAGCCGGTAGTTGGTGCGGCGCCGGCCGAGGCCCTTGTCCTCCAGGGCCGCGGCGATGGCGTCGAACGCCTCCGCCGAGGTCAGGCCGTCCCAGGCGCCGGAGTTGACCAGCCGGCCGTAGGACACGAACGCCGCCTGCTCCAGATCGCAGGTCTCCTCGGAGCCGGCCTCGGGCTCGATGACCTGGACGATGGGGATGCCGTACTTGCGGGCGAACTCCCAGTCGCGCTGGTCGTGGCCGGGCACGGACATCACCGCCCCGGAGCCGTATTCCATCAGCACGAAGTTGGCGACCCACACCGGCAGCGCCTCGCCGGTGAGCGGGTGGGTGACCGTCAGCCCCGTGGGCACGCCCTCCTTCTCCAGCGTGGCGATGTCCGCCTCCGCCGTCTTGGTGTTGCGGCACTTGTCGACGAAGGCGGCCACCTCGGGGCTGCGCTCCGCCGCCCGCCGGGCCAGCGGATGCTCCGCGGCCACTGCCACGTAGGTGGCGCCGAGCAGCGTGTCCGGGCGGGTGGTGTAGACGGTGAGGGCCCCCTCACCGTCGGGAATGGGGAAGTCGATCTCGACGCCCTCGGATCGGCCGATCCAGTTGCGCTGCATGCTCTTCACCGACTCGGGCCAGCCCTCGAGCCGGTCCAGCTCGTCGAGCAGCTCCTCGGCGTAGGCGGTGATCTTCAGGAACCACTGGTCCATCTCGCGCCGCTCCACCGGCGCTCCGGAGCGCCAGCCGCGGCCGTCCACCACCTGCTCGTTGGCGAGCACGGTCTGGTCCACCGGATCCCAGTTCACCATCGAGCTCTTGCGGTAGACCAGGCCCTTCTCGTAGAGCTTGATGAAGAACCACTGCTCCCAGTGGTAGTAGTCGGGGTCGCAGGTGGCGAACTCCCGGCTCCAGTCGATGCCGAAGCCGAGCCGGCGCATCTGGCCGCGCATGTAGTCGATGTTGTCCCGGGTCCAGCTCGCCGGCGGAATGCCGTGCTTGATGGCGGCGTTCTCGGCCGGCAGACCGAAGGCGTCCCAGCCCATGGGCTGCATGACGTTGTAGCCCTTCAGCCGGTGATAGCGGTTGATGACGTCGCCCAGGGTGTAGCAGCGCACGTGCCCCATGTGGAGCTGCCCGCTCGGATACGGAAACATCGCCAGGCAGTAGTACTTCTCGCCCTCGCCGGACTCGCCGGCCTCGAAGCTCTTCGCCTCGGCCCACTGCTGCTGCACCGAAGCCTCGACCTGGTGCGGGTCGTACGTCGCGCTCATAGCTCGGGAAAATCGCTCGGTTTCACGGGCGCGCAAGGATACCACCGAACGCCCCGCGGGGCGTCCGCCCCCAAACGCCCGCCCCCGGCAAACGCCCGCCCGACCGTAGGAGCGGCCTCCCGGCCGCGATCTCCGCGCCGAGCGGTCTGGCGTCTTGCCTGGCACGAGGGGGCTGGCATGACCTGATGTCGTCGGCATCGCGGCCGGGAGGCCGCTCCTACGAGGGTGGCGGGCTCGTCCGGCGACCGGCAGCGAGGACCGCGAGGAGCATCAGCACGATCAGCCCCAGCACCGGCCAGTGGCCGACGCGGGTGAACGGCGTGGTGCCGGTCATGACGCGATACTCGCCCCGCAGCACGCCGGCCTCGAACTGGGGCAGCCGGTCGACGATGCGGCCGCGGTGGTCGACGATGGCGGTGACGCCGTTGTTGGTGCCGCGCAGCAGCCAGCGGCCGTTCTCCAGCGCCCGCATGCGGGCCATCTCCAGGTGCTGGAGCGGGCCGATGCTGGCGCCGAACCAGCTGTCGTTGGAGATGGTCAGCAGCACCCCAGCCCCGGCGGCCTGAGCGCGGACCAGCCCCGGGTAGACGATCTCGTAGCAGATCGCCATCACCGCCCCGTGATCGCCGAGGTCCAGCAGCGGCTGGCGCCAGGGACCGGCCGCGGAGCGCGACATGGGCAGATCGAAGAACTCGATGGCGCCGCGCAGAACGCCCTCCAGCGGCACGTACTCGCCGAACGGCACCAGCCGCCGCTTCAGATAGCGCCCGGACCCGACGCCCAGGGCGCGGGCGGCGTTGTACAGCACCACGCCGCCGTCGGGCAGCCGTTCCACCGTCGGGATGCCGAGCACCAGCGTGGTGCCCGCCGCTTCGCCGCGTCCGTCCATGGCCGCCAGCACGTCGGTGGCCTGATGGCTGAAGAAGGTCACCGCGGCCTCGGGCCAGATCACCAGATCGGCCCCCCAGGCCGGCTCCGTCAGCGCCTGATAGTGGCGCAGGATCGGTATCCGGTTCTCCGGCTGCCACTTCACGCTCTGGTCGACGTTGCCCTGAACCAGGACCACGGAGTGGGTCCCGCCCGGCGTCACCCAGGTGACCCGCTCGAGCCCGGCGCCCGCGACCCAGACCGCCAGGACCGCCGCCAGCGTCGCCGCGACGCCCCGCCAGCGGCGCTGCCGCGCGAGGTCCACGGCCCGCACCAGCAGCACCGCGCTGCCGGCCACCAGCACCCCCACCAGCAGCACGCCGCCCACCGGCGCCCAGCCGGCCAGTGGCGTGTCGAGATGGGCGTAGCCGGCATACAGCCAGGGAAATCCGGTCAGTACCCAGGTGAGCAGCCACTCGAAGGCGGAGAACAGGGCCACGAACAGGGCGGCGTCGGGCCAGGGCCGGCGCCGGGCGAGGCGGTCGTAGAGCCAGCCGTTGACCAGGGGGAACAGGGCCAGCCCGGCGACGAACAGCACCACCAGGAAGCCGGCCAGCGGCGGCGGCGCGTTGCCGTAGACGTGAATGCTGACGTAGACCCAGGAGGCCCCGACGCCATACTTGCCGACGCCGAACAGCCAGCCGCTGACGGCCCCGCTGATGCGATGGGACCGGAGCAGCACGAACCAGCCTGCGAGGGCGGCGATGCCGAGCGGCCACAGGCCGAAGGGCGCGAGGGAGAGCGGCAGCAGCGCGCCGCAGGCCAGGGCAGCCGCCGCGGCGGGCAGCGCGGGCCTCATGAATCGGTGGCGCGTTCGACCTGCAGCAGCCGCAGCCGGCGGGAGTCGGCGTTGAGCACCTTGAAGCGCAGATTGTCGAGCTCGACCACCTCGCCCCGGTCGGGCAGGTGGCCGAAGGCCTTCAGCACCAGCCCGCCGACGGTGTCGAACTCCTCCTCGTCGAGGCTCACCCCGAAGTACTCGTTGAAGTCGTCCACCGCGGTGGTGGCCTTGACGTTGAAGGTGTGGCTGTCGAGCTGCTTGATGAACCCTTCCTCGTCGATGTCGTGCTCGTCCTCGATCTCGCCGACGATCTGCTCGAGCACGTCCTCGATGGTGACCACGCCGGAGACGTGGCCGTACTCGTCCACCACCACCGCCATGTGGTTGCGGGTGTTGCGGAAATCCTGCAGCAGCACGTTCAGGCGCTTGCTCTCCGGCACCACCGTGGCGGGCCGGATGCAGTCCTTGATGTCGAAGTGATCGAGGTCCTTCGACAGGATCAGCGGCAGCAGGTCCTTGGCGTGGAGGATACCCTTGATGTCGTCGAGGTCGTCGCCGATCACCGGGTAGCGGGAGTGCTGGGACTCGATGATGGTGGGCAGCAGCACGTCCGGCGCGTCCCCTGCCTTCAGGTACACGAGCTGGGTGCGCGGGATCATGATGTCCCGCGCCTGCATGTCCGACACCTGCAGGGCGCCGAAGATGATGTTCAGGGCTTCGGCGTCCATGATCTGACGCTCCGAGGCCTCGCGCAGCATCTCCATCAGCTCGCTGCGGTCAGAGGGCTCGTCGCTGAACAGTCCGGACACCCATTCGAGTAGCGTCCGCTTCGACGACGCTGGGCTGCCTTCGCTCATCCTTCCCCGTATGGGTCGCCTACGCCGAAGCGACCCAGTATCTCTATTTCTAATCGTTCCATGACGTCCGCCTCGGCGGCCGTTTCGTGATCGTACCCCAAAAGATGCAGAACGCCATGCACCACCATGTGGGCGAAGTGGTCGGCATAGGCCTTGCCCTGGTCCGCCGCCTCCTGGTCCACCACCGGCGCGCAGACCACCACGTCGCCCCAGATGCGGGTCTCCGGAAGCTCGACGTCGGCGGGAAAGCTGAGCACGTTGGTGGGGGCGTCCTTGCCGCGGTAGGTGGCGTTCAGCTCGCGGATCTCCCCGGCGTCGACCACCCGCACGCAGACCTCGCCGTCGTCGCTGCCCGTGGCCCGGGTCAGCGCGGCCCGGGCCCAGCCCTCGATGTCGGCGGCGCCGGGCGTGTCAGCGGCGGTCGCGAGCTGCACCTCAACGGTCATCGGCGGGACCGGCATCCCCCGCGCGATTCTGGCCGGCGACGGCGCCGTCCCCGGGGCGGGCCCGGTCCCGGGGGCGCCGGCTGCCGTGGACCTCGGCGTCGCTGAAGGCCGCATAGGCCTCGACGATCTTCTGCACCAGCGGATGCCGCACCACGTCCCGGGAGCTGAAATGGGTGAAGCTGATGCCGTCCACGTCGCGCAGCACGTCGCGCACGTTCACCAGCCCGGATTTCTGCCCTTTCGGCAGGTCGATCTGGGTGATGTCGCCGGTGATCACCGCCGTCGACGAGAAGCCGATGCGGGTCAGGAACATCTTCATCTGCTCGATGGTGGTGTTCTGACTCTCGTCGAGAATGATGAAGGCGTTGTTGAGCGTCCGCCCGCGCATGTAGGCCAGCGGCGCCACCTCGATGACGTTGCGCTCGATGTACTTGTTCACCCGGTCGACGCCCATCATCTCGTAGAGCGCGTCGTACAGGGGGCGCAGGTACGGGTCGATCTTCTGGGCCAGGTCGCCGGGCAGGAACCCCAGCTTCTCGCCGGCTTCCACCGCCGGCCGCACCAGCAGGATGCGGCTGACGCGCTGGCCCTCCAGCGCCTCCACGGCGCAGGCCACCGCCAGATAGGTCTTGCCGGTGCCCGCCGGACCGATGCCGAAATTGACGTCGTTCTCGCGTATCGCGCGGACGTAGCCGACCTGATTGGCCCCCCGGGGCATGACGGTCTTGCGCCCGGTGTGGATCACCGGCGCGTCGCCGGCGGGCGCGGCGGTGCCGCCGGCCTCCGCCTCGCGGGCGAGCAGCTCGTCTACCCCCGCGTCCTGGAGGTAGAGGTGCACCACGTCCGGATCGATGTCGTCGCGGTCCGCCGTGTCCCGGTAGAGCTGGGACAGCAGGGCGCTTGCCGCCTTGAGGCGCCGCTCCGGACCGCTCACCTGAAACACGTTGCCGCGATTGCGGATCAGCACGCCGAGCCGCTTCTCGAGGTGTTTCAGGTTCTGGTCGAAGGGGCCGCACAGGGCGGCGAGACGCTGGGAATCGTCAGGTTCGAGGATGACTTTGGTGGTCAGAGCGACCGCACCGGGGGAATCTTGGCTCAACTCAGGCCCTGTATGAACGCGATTTTCGTAGCATATAAGGCGCGGACGGGGTGTCAAATGAAGAAATCGTGGCGTCCGCGCAGGGAATTCGGCAGCGCCTCGTCGATCACCACGTCGGCGAATCCGCCCACCAGCTCGTCACCGGGCGCGAGAAAATTGACCACCCGGTTGTTCTCGGTGCGGCCGGCCAGAACCACCCCGCGGTCCCCCGCGAAGCCCTCCCGGCGCTTCGCGTGGCCGGTGACCAGCACCCGCTGGCGCGTGCCCACCATGCCCTGCGCGATGGCCTCGGCCTGGGTGCGGATGCGCGCCTGCAGGCGGTCGAGGCGGGCCTTCTTCACCGCCGCCGGGGTGGGGTCGTCCAGGGCCGCCGCCGGCGTGCCGGGACGGGCGCTGTAGATGAAACTGAAGGAAACGTCGAAGCCGATGTCCTCGATCAGCCGCATGGTGTCCTCGAAGTCCTCGTCGGTTTCCCCGGGGAAGCCGACGATGAAGTCGGAGGACAGGCTGATGTCCGGGCGCACCCGGCGCAGGTCGTCGATGCGGCGCCGGTAGTCGTCCGCCGTGTGGCCCCGCTTCATGAGCCGCAGAATGCGGTCCGATCCGGACTGCACCGGCAGGTGCAGATGATCGACCAGCTCGGGCACGTCGGCGAAGGCCTGCACCAGGCTGTCGGTGAACTCCACCGGATGGGAGGTGGTGAAGCGGATGCGCTCGATCCCTTCGATCTCCGCCACGTAGTGGATCAGCTCGGCGAGATCCGCCACGTCGCCGTCGATGGCGCCGCGGTAGGCGTTGACGTTCTGGCCGAGCAGGTTGATCTCCCGCACGCCCTGACGGGCCAGCGCCACCACCTCGCGCATGACGTCGGCCACGGGGCGGCTGACCTCCTCGCCGCGGGTGTAGGGCACCACGCAGAAGCTGCAGTACTTGCTGCAGCCTTCCATCACCGACACGAACGCCGACGGCCCCTCGGCCCGGGGCTCCGGCAGCCGGTCGAACTTCTCGATCTCCGGAAACGTCACGTCGACGATGGGCAGCCGCCGTGCTGCCGCTGGCGCCCCCGCCCCATGCCCCGTAGGAGCGATCTCCAGATCGCGATTCTGCCGAGCCTCCACCGGAACAGCGGCCGCATCCACCATCTCCGGCAGCCGGTGCAGCGTCTGGGGCCCGAACACCATGTCCACGTAGGGCGCGCGGCGCTGGATGGCCTCGCCCTCCTGGCTGGCCACGCAGCCGCCGACGCCGATCAGCACGTCCGGCCGGGCACGCTTGAGGTGCTTCCAGCGGCCGAGCTGGTGGAACACCTTCTCCTGGGCCTTCTCGCGGATCGAGCAGGTGTTCAGCAGGATCACGTCGGCCTCGGCGGCGTCCGCCACCAGCTCGTAGCCGTGACTCTCGCGCAGCAGATCGGCCATGCGCGACGAGTCGTACTCGTTCATCTGGCACCCGTGGGTCTGGATGAAGAGCTTTCTGGGCGCGGCGGTGCTGGGCGCGTTGTCGGACATGACTCCTGCTGCCGGGGGTGGTCGTTGCCGGGCCGCGCATTATAGAGACTTGCAATTTGGCCATACACCTCTATATACCGACGTTCAGGCAACTGGTGGATTTCATGGCCGACAACCCCAAGCAGATGTACAAGGTGCTGTTCCACAACCAGGGACACGTCTACGAGGTCTACGCCCGGGCCATCTACCAGAGCGACCTGTACGGCTTCATCGAGGTGGAGGACTACGTCTTCGGCACCCGCAGCAACCTCGTGGTCGATCCCAGCGAGGACAAGCTGCGCAGCGAATTCGAGGGCGTGCAGCGCTCGTTCATTCCGCTCCACGCCGTGATCCGCATCGACGAGGTCGACAAGGAAGGCGTGGCCAAGATCACCGACAGCAAGGGTGGCAACATCACCCCCTTCCCGATGCATCTGCCCCGGGACGGGGGCAAGTCCTGATGACGACGGCGCCGACGGCCCCGTGACCCCCTGGCCCGGCCCTCTGCACTGGGCCGAGCAGGATCCGGACCGCCCGGCCTGGATCTTCGACGGCCGGACCTTCAGCTACGGCCAGCTCGCGGAGCTGGCGATCCGGGGCGCCCGGCTGCTGCGCCGGCTCGGGCTGCGCACCGGCGACGGCATCGCGGTGCTGTCACCCAACCACCCCTTTTCTCCGGCCGTGCACTGGGCCGCCCAGCTCGCCGGCCTGTACTACACGCCGCTGAGCGTGCAGTTCCAGCGCGCCGAAGTGCAGCACATCCTGGGTGACTGCGACGCCGACGCCCTGGTGCTGCACGGCAGCCAGCGCGACAAGGCCGACGGCGCGCCCCAGCGGATCGTGCTGGACATCGACGCCTGGCCGGAGCTGGTCGCCGGAGAGCCGGCGACCCTGCCGGAGGATGCCGCCGAAGGCGCGGAGATGCTGTACTCCTCGGGCACCACCGGGCGCCCCAAGGGCGTTCGGGCGGCTCGGCCGGGCGCCCCGCTGAACACGGTCTCCGCCCTGTTCCAGCGGCGGGTGGCGCTCCACGACATCGGCCGGGACACGGTCTACCTGTCCACCGCGCCGCTCTACCATTCGGCGCCGCTGCGCTACGTCAACATGGTGCAGCGCTGCGGCGGCACCTGCGTGATCATGCCGCGCTTCGACGCCGAGGCCAGCCTCGCGCTGATCGAACGCCACCGGATCACCCACAGCCAGTGGGTGCCCACCATGTTCGTCCGGCTGCTGCGGCTGCCGGAGCAGACCCGCCGCCGTTACGACCTGGCCAGTCACCGCCTGGCCGTCCACGCCGCGGCGCCGTGCCCGCCGGACATCAAGCGCGCCATGCTGGACTGGTGGGGACCCATCGTGCACGAGTACTACTCGGGCACCGAGGGCAACGGCCAGACCGCCATCGGTCCCGACGACTGGCTGGCGCACCCGGGCTCCGTCGGGCGCCCGGTGATCGGCGACGTGCACATCGTCGGCGACGACGGTCGCGAGCTGCCCGCGGGCGAGACCGGCCGGGTGTTCTTCTCCGGCGGGCCGCGCTTCGAGTACTACAAGGATCCGGAGAAAACGGCCGGGGCCTACGACCAGCGCGGCTGGTCGACCCTGGGGGACGTCGGCTACAAGGACGCGGACGGCTTTCTGTACCTCACCGACCGCGCCTCCCACATGATCATCTCAGGCGGGGTGAACATCTATCCGCGGGAGGTGGAGGACGTGCTGATCGGCCATCCCGCCGTGCGCGACGCCGCCGTGTTCGGCATTCCGGACGCGGAGTTCGGCGAGCAGGTGAAGGCCGCCGTGGAGGTCTCGGAGCCCGTCACCGCGGACGCCCTGATCGCCTGGTGCCGGGCGCGCCTGGCCCACCTGAAGTGCCCCCGCAGCATCGACTTTCACGACGCCCTGCCGCGCCACCAGACGGGCAAGCTCTACAAGGAGGAGCTGAAGCGCCCCTACTGGGGGGACGCCCGCTGACGCGACGACCGGGTCAGGCGACCTCGCGGTCGCCCTGCAGCTCGCTGCGGGCGGCCCGGGTGAGAC
>MDTG01361356.1_pt1 | contig 17430 bp, 18 predicted proteins | sample 811421 | NCBI WGS metagenome assembly MDTG01 (sample SAMN05326645, study PRJNA326480) | marine metagenome | isolation source: seawater | place: Pacific Ocean: South East | collected 2011
CTGGCCCAGACCCTTCGGTGGGGTCAGCGCGCAGCCGGGCGGCTAATTCGAATTGTGAATATCCGGTCCATCGGCAAGCGCTTAACAGGCAGAGGTTAACCTGTCACTAGGGCGGATGCCTCAGCGCGGTGCCGCCGCGGCGGCCTGTGGCGGGCCATAGGCCAGGCGGCCGGCCACTTTGGTGCACAGGGCGTCGAAGACAGCCCCGTTCTCGATCAGATTGCCCCAGGTGATGCCCTGATCGAGGATCACATAGCGCGACACATGCACCGTATCCCGGTCTGCCTTGTAGATGGAGACAGCGCTGAAGGCGCGGTCCATGACGGTCACGTCCTCAAAGGACAGATCCGAGCCGAAGGCGGCCATGAACTCGACCCCGCGGCAGTCCGTGGCCGCTTCATCCGCGCAGACAGAATAGATCCCCAGCGTCAGGCCATCCGGCAGCCGCGCAAACACAAAGGGCGCGCCGCTTTCATTCTGGCCCGCGGCGAGAAACGCCCCGCCCAGTTCGTCGACGAGCAGGCGGAGATCATCCAGCTGGACATTGCTGATCACGACATTCGGCGACCGGGATACGCGCGGGGCCTCTTCGGGCATCTGCGCCCGTGCATGTCCGCTGCCGAGCGCCAACATTGCAGCTGCTGCCAAAGCCGTACGCAAATTTCACCCCTGTGACTGCCTATGCCAATATCCCCGCCGGCATGGTGTCATGCCAGCGTTCGATGTCAGCAATATGGCAGTTATAGGGCGCGTTACTCGCTGTCTTCGTCGTCGCTGAACAGCCAGTCATTGTATTCGTCGTCTTCCGCATCATACGGCCAGACGACATCTGCGACGAGCGGGCCAAGCGCGAGCGCATTCTGCAGATTGATCTTCACGTTTTCCATACGCTGGCCGCCATCCAGAATGATGTAACGTGTGATGCCGAGCGTCTCGCCGTCCTTGTCCCACCAGGTGGACACGGCAGCATAGGCAAGGTTTGCGTCATTGACCTTTTCTGCCGTCACGTCCTCATCGCTGTCGTAACGGACCTGCACCATCATGCCGAGGCACCCCTCGGCGTATTCGGTGTCACACGCCGTGCCGATCAGGTGGAAGATCAGCCCGTCGGAATTTGTGGCCCGAAGCGAAATGTCGCCTTCGCCGCCAACTTCCGTGATCGTGTGGCCTTCGGAAACCGCAATCGCCTTGAGGTCTTCCAGGTTGAGGCTGCGCACGACGCGGTCGTCATTCGCAAGCGATGTGTCGGCGCTGAATTCCTGTGCGGAGGCCGGGAAGGATACGGCCACTGCCAAGGCCGCTGTGGTGAGCAAAGTGCGCATGGGAAACTCCCTGTTGCTGTCCCCAGATGGACACAGCATGGCGGGGTACGGCGGCAATGAAAAGAGAAAATTCTAACGAAACTTACAGATTCGCGAGGCGTTTGCGGGCTTCTGCAGCGTCTGCGTGCATGGCTTCAACCAGAGCATCCAGATCGGCAAACTTCAGTTCCGGCCGGATGAAGGAGATCAGCTGGACCTCCAGCCATTTGCCATAAAGATCATCATCGAAATCGAAGATGTGGGTCTCCAGAAGCGGATCGCGGATGCCGGTCGTGGGCGTGCGGCCGAAATTTGCAACGCCGTCCAGCCAGTCACCCTGCCGGTCGATTCTTGCCCGCACCGCATAAATGCCGTGGCGCGGATGGATCAGGTCTCCGAGGTGGAGGTTTGCGGTCGGGAAACCGAGGGTCCGGCCATTCTTCTCACCGCTCTCGACCACGCCATCGGCAATCCACCAGGTGCCCAGCAGCTCTGCGGCTGTTTCGGGCTCGCCGGCATGAAGCGCCTGCCGGATGGCCGTGGAGGATGCCTTGCCTTCCAGCTCGATCACTTCGTCAACGATCGTCACCCCGAAGCCGAGCGCCCGGCCGAGGCTGGCCAGCCGCTGGGCATGGCCCATCCGGCCGCGTCCGAACCGGAAATCGAAGCCAACGGAGACATGGCTGACCGACAGGCCGTCGACCAGCACATCCCGGACGAAACCTTCATCGGTCATCGACGCCATTTCGCCATTGAACGGCAGCTCGAACACCGTGTCGGCGCCAGCCGCCAAGATGGCATTGTTGCGCCGCTCAGGCCGGAAGATGCGGAAAGGCGGGTCGCTGGGCCGGAAATAGGCGCGAGGCGGCGGCTCGAAGGTCGCGACGGAGAACTTGCCGCCCCCCGCCTGCCTTGCCGCATCCATCACTGCCCGGTGGCCGGCATGCAGCCCGTCAAAATTGCCGAGCGCAATCGAAGCCCCCCGCGCACTGGCGGGCAAGCCCCGGTAGTCGGCATAAATGGCCAATCAGGCCTCCCGGCTCGGCGCAACCACTTCGGCGTCCCCGGCGATGACGCGCTTGCCGTCCACGATGCATTCGATCTTGAGGACGACACGATTGCCGCGGTCGATCTTCTCGGCAACCGTCGCACGCGCCGTGACCGTGTCACCGATATAGACCGGACGGCGGAAGCGCATGTTCAGCCCCACAAAGACTGCGCCCGGCCCCGGCAGGTTGTTGCCGAGGATGCCGGAGATGTAGCTCGCCGTCAGCGCGCCATGGGCGATGCGCTTTTCGAACATGGTCGTGGCGGCATATTCGTCGGACATGTGCAGCGGATTGAAATCGCCCGACACTTCAGCAAAGCGCTGGATGTCGTCCGCAGTGATCTCATGCACGGTTTCGTGCGACTGCCCGATTTCGAGGTCTTCATATTTGAAGCCGGTAAATTCAGTCATTCCGGGATGCTCCGATTCTTTCGACGGGCTTCGTTACACGCCTGAGGGCGATGCGTCACCATCTTAAGCCTGTCATGGCCCAGGTCGCTGCTTCTCCATAGGCTGCCAGCAATTCGGCGACTTCCTCTTCGAAATCCTCGCCATGCTCCTTGAGACCGGTGCCCACATAGAGGCTGTCAAAGCCCTGAACGCCTGCGCCGCGCACATCCGTGGCTGGGCTGTCGCCAATGCAGAGGACGCGCGACCGGTCGACCGGCTTGTCCCCGGTCAGCGCCTCAATGCGCTGAATTGCGAGATGATAGATCGGCGGATGTGGCTTGCCGGGATAAATCACTTTGCCGCCAAGGTCTTCGTAGACATCTGCCAGCGCGCCTGCGCACCAGTAGAGCTGGCCGCCTACCCGCACCTGCTTGTCCGGATTGGCGCAGATCATGGGAAGGTTCCGGGCGATGCCGGCGGCGAGTTCCTCGCGATAATCTTCCGGATGCTCGCCGACATGATCGCGCAGGCCGATGCACAGCAGCAGGTCGGCCTCGTCGGCCTCGGTGAATTTGAGATCCAGCCCCTCATAGAGGTGGCGGTCATGTTCCCAGCCTTCATCAGCGCCAAGACGCCAGACGGCCTGCCCCTTGCGGCGATCCAGCTCCGCGCGGGTCGCATCGCCGGAGGAGACGCAATCGTCAAATGCGGCATCCGGAACGCCCAGCGGCTTGAAATAGCGCGTCACCTGCGCCTTCGGCACTGGTGCATTGGTGATCAGGCAGACATGGCCGCCGCCTTCGCGGAAGCGGACAAGCGCGTCGCACGCCTCGTCAAATGCCCTGCGGCCATTGTGGATCACGCCCCAGACGTCACACAGGATCGTGTCGTAGCGGCCGGCGATTTCGGAAAGCCCTTGCGGGAATTGCGGTGCGGTCATGCGCGGCGAGGTAGGCCGGGCGGGCGCTGCGGTCAATTCCCTGCCGCGCAATCGCCGGCGGGCAGCGGGTTCAGGATCCACTGAATGGCGGTCGGGATCGAGACGGAATTGGCGAAATAGCAGCCCTTGATCCGGATCACATGACCGAGGCTTGTCTCGTCTGAATACTGCGGCGCGTAGTTGCAGGAGACCATGTTCGCGGCGTGCTGCTCCGGCGTGCCGGGGCGGACCTCCAGCAGCAAATGGTTGGATCCGGTGGGGACCGAGACCGACTTCGCGCTGACCTGGCCATGACTGCTGCAGACTATACCGGACCATGCGCCGTCTTCCTGCTGCAGGGCTGGATCAAGCGGCGGTGCAATCGACAGGTCCAGCCAGACCGGGCCTTCTTTCAGCGCCTGGAGCGCATCCGGCGCCTCGAATTCCACAGGCCCGGGAAGGTCCGCGAGGACCGTCTGAATCTCTCCGGCCGCGGCACCGGCGGGCAAGGCAGCAAGCGCCAGGATCATCGCACGCATGAAAGCGCCTCCGTTTCAGAACGGAGGCCAGCACACACCGGGATTGGGGCGATTTGAGGGAGACCGGCGCTTAGCCGAAATTGGTCAGGCGCTGGACCATTTCCCGCGGCGGGGCAGTTTCTTCCATCAGCGAGGCCTTGATCGGGCGCGGGGCGCCGAAGACATGGCCCTGGCCATAAGGGATCTCGTATTCGAGGATTTCGACGACGCTCGCCTCGTCTTCCATCTTCTCGGCCACCATGGTGATGCCATAGCGGGAGAACACGGCTGAGACTTCCTCGCCGTCGACACGGCGGTTGATGGACGACACCGGGCGCGGCCCGGCCGGGTCGCGCAGCTGGTCGATCAGGGCGCCGCCATTCATCTTCACAAAGCGCACGCCGGCCGACTGAAGACGCGGCAGGTCGAGGCCGAGGTCCGGCGCGTGGTCAATGGAGAAGCGGAAGCCGAGCGCGGTCAGCTTGTCCATATTGTCCCGCATGGTGCGCGAGCGGGTCTCGAACCGGTCGGCGCGGATCTCGAAGATGACAGCGCCGGAGAGGTCCCGGTTTTCCGTCATGAATTCAAGGAACATCGGAAAGAAGGTCGAATCTTCCAGCGAGCTAGCCGCGATGTTGCAGAAGACGCCGACACGGCGGTCCCGTTCTGCCAGGCGGCGCACGATCTGCACGCAGCGGAACAGGGTGAAATTGTCGATCTGCCCCATCAGATTGGCGCGGCGGCCGGCATCGAGGAATTCCGCCGGCAGGATCAGCGAACCGTCCGGACGGCGCAGGCGCGTGAAGCCTTCATAGAAAGACACCCGGCGCTGCGGCAGCGACACGATCGGCTGCAGGTGCAGGTCCACCCGGCCATCCTTCAGCGCGTCGCGCACATCGCGGAGAATCGCATCTTCCTGCGGGGCGACAATCTTGTTGGTGGAGGTTTCCGCCAGACGGGTTTCGAAACTGTGGGACAGCCGGTCGATCAGGCTTTCCAGCTGCTTCATTTCCGAGACCAGCGCATCGCGCCGCTCGGTCAGCTCGTGCTTGACCGTTTCCTCGACCACGTCGGTGCGCGCTTCGATCACGTCCATCCGGCGTTCGGCGTCGCGGTTCTCTTTCTCAATGGCCTGCATGCGCGCATCGATCTCGCGCTTCGAACTGCCATTGGAAACAAGGACATGGATCTGGCTGAGGACGGCTGTGGTCAGCACGCCTGCGCCAATGGAAATCGGCAGGCCGAGTTCCAGCACCGTCGCGCCGACGTATCCGGCGGCACCGCCGGCTGCCATGTACAGCAGGAACAAGAGAAACGTCATCAGCTCAGCACCCGAAACAATTCGTCAATCTTAACAGATAAGGTCCAGAAGTTAACGAATTGCTTGGATGTGGCGCAATTTGGGTGGTCCGGCAATCCCGCCGAACATTGTTGCGGAGAGGTCACAGACACACCGCGTGTCACAATCGGATACAAACCGTAACTGGACAGGACGCGGAACGACCGATAGCCAAGAGTCAGAGACCCGGCACCACCGGTCCGCGGCCATCTTATTGGCCGGAGCGGGGGCAGTCTCGGGGGAGACACGGGGCGCGCAGAAATGTGCGCCCCGGTCCTTTCTCAGGGCTCTGTTTTCAGATGAAAATCAAGGCTCTGCACTCGCCCCTTCAACAAGGTAATGGACCTTGCCGAGCGGCCAGGCATTCGGTGCATCCGTGTCGCAGCCCAGCGCAAAGGCCTCCTGTTCATTGAACTTCACCGCGAGGGTCATGCCGCATGGCTGCAGCACCGCGCGCTGGCCGCCATAGTCCACCCAATATCCGGCCCGGCCATCCGCCGACTCGATCTTGGTGACGACCAGGTCGCCGGTATTGAAGACTTCCGTCTTCGCGTCGCCTTCCCCCGGCAGGACGCCCAGCAGCGCCGCGCCAAACCCGCCTTCCGGCGAGTCCTGAACGAAGATTTCCGCATCGGAGAGTTCGAATGCCTTGTTGAGCGCCGCGACTACGTCGCGCGTTCCGGACGGGCCGCCGACCGCCAGTGGCGTTTCGCGCCCGGCCGACCAGCCCGCATTGCGCACCTCGTCCAGCCCTTCGAGATTCGCTCCCTGCAGGGAGAACAGGAGAACGGCATCCAGACTGGCCAGCACGTGTCCGTCCATCGCTGCGCGCAGCCCCGGCGGCGTGCCGAACAGCACCCGCTTGCCGCCGGCGACAACCAGCAGGCACGGTGCAGGCTCGCTCGAAGCGGCACAGGGCAGCAGGGCGAAGTCGGCGCTCCGGATGTCACCCGGACCGATGGCAGGCGCAGCGCCCTGCCCGCTTCCACACGCAGACAGGATGACAGAAAAAAGGAGGGCGAAAACGCCGGATCGGGGCACAGGACTACCTCGCGGTTCAGCCGATCACCGTACGTCCCGGCTCTGTCACGATTTGCTGTTCCATGTAACCCAGCGCGTCGATCTCGACCCGGACACGGTCCCCGGCCTTCAGCCATTTCGGCGGATCGAAGCCTGCGCCGACGCCTGCTGGTGTGCCGGTAAAGATCAGATCGCCCGGCTCCAGCGTGAAGGCCGCCGTCAGGTGCGCAATCTGTGCGGGAATGTCGTGAACCATGTCCCGCACATGGCCGGACTGGCGCTGTTCGCCATTCACGAAGGTGCGCACTTCCAGTGCGGAGAGGTCGTCGATCTCGTCCAGCGTCACGATGGCCGGGCCGACCGGCGCATGCGTGTCGAACCCCTTGCCCATGATCATGGTCTGGCTGGCGCGCTGCCAGTCGCGCACCGAATAGTCGCAGCCAATCGTAACGCCCGCAACGATTTCAAACGCGCGCTCGCGCGGCACATGCCGCCCGCGCTTGCCGATCACGACGACCAATTCCCCTTCATAATCAAGCTGATGCGACACCTTCGGAAGCTCTACATCCGCATACGGATCGTTGATCGCGGTGGCCTGCTTGTTGAACCATTTCTGGATCTCCGGCTTCTTCGTATCGACGAAGCTGACACTCTCTGCTGCATGCGCCGCATAGTTCACGCCAATGCCGAGGATTTTCCCCGGCCGGGCAACGGGCGACAGGATGTCGATTTCGGACAGCGGCACAGGCGCGCCATCCGGCTCACCTTTCATGGCCTCTTCCAGGTTTGTCCCCCGAATGGGGGTTACAGATTGCGCAGACAGTATTCCATAACGGATAGAATTTCCCTGTTGGTACCTGATCACATGCATATCGTTACCCTCTCGTCACACTTCAGCCAGAAACACACGTCACGCGGTTCATCTCGCGTTGTGGCGTGGGTTGGCAAGAGCTAGTCAGAAGACAGTTACGGGGGCGCCAGAATGGACACTGCCATGGACCAGAATATCGACCTTGGAGTCCGGGCACAGGAAAGCTCCGTGCGGGCGATTTTTGCGCCGGGCGAACGGCTGCAGATGCCCCCCTACCAGCGCAGCTATTCCTGGGAGACACGGGAAGCCAACGAGCTGCTGGGGGATCTCATCGATTCCGTCAAAACGGGGACGCCGCACTTTGTCGGCGCCATCGTCCTGATCCATGGCGCGGAAAATGGCGTGCTTGAGATTGTCGACGGCCAGCAGCGGCTTACCACGCTGACCATCCTGCTCGCCGTGCTGCGCGACCTCGAACCGGACAAGGCCCGCGCCGCCATGCTGCATGCGCTGATCGCAGACGAGGCCCGGCCGATGCTGGGCGAAGGCGCGAACTGGCGGCTGACGCTGAACCATATGGACGGGCCGTTCTTCCGCGAATCCATCCAGACGCCGGGCGCGACGCGGAACCTGGACAAGGAACCGGGCGAAAGCGAAAGCCAGGCCCGCATGGTGCGCAACGCCGCCGCCTTTGCCAAACGTATCGAAAGCATGAGCGACGACACACGGCGCGCGCTCGCCGACGTCGTGATGAACCGGTGCGCGCTGGTCAGGGTCGTCGTGGGTGAAAAGGATCAGGGCTTCAAAGTGTTCCGCGTGCTCAACACGCGCGGCAAGGAACCGGACGCCCACGACATCATCAAGACCGAACTGTTCCAGCGGGCCAAATTCACCGATGAGGAAGCCAGCGCCTATGCCGAACGCTGGTCGGAGCATGAGGCGGCGCTGGGTGGATCCGCCTTTGACGACCTGCTGCGCCAGATCCGGTCCATCTACGACAAGTCCGGCCGGGGCGAACTGGTCTCGGCCTTCCCGAAAGCGGTGCTGTCCAAGGTCGATCCGCGGACCTTCCTGGACGAAGTGCTGCCGCGCTATGTCAACGCCTATCAGCTGATCACGACGGGCGAGGTGCAGGACGGGCCGAATGCAACGATCGTCAGCGACAAGCTGAACCAGATGCGCGCGCTGGATCAGAGCAGCTGGCGCGCACCGGCCCTCAAATTCCTGGTCGAACGCGGCGTGTCAGATCCGAAAGCGCCGGAATTCTTCACCCGCCTCGAACGCCAAGCCTTCATCATCATGCTCGTGGTCACCGACCGCGACCAGCGGAACCGGCGCTTCAACAAGGTGATGGACGCGATCACCAATGACCGCACCCTTTTCGCTAAAAGCGGCCCGCTGTCGGTCGACCGCTCGGACGCGCGCAAGGCCCGCGAACGGATGCTCGGCCGGTTCGCCACCTTCGCCCAAAGGCGGGCGATGGCCCTCCGGCTGAATGCCGCCCTCGAAGACGGCCTGACCATCCCACCGGAATCCGACGCGACGGTGGAGCATGTCCTGCCGCGCAATATTCATGAGGACAGCCACTGGCTGACCGTCTGGCCGGACCCGGCGAAACGCCGCGAACAGTGCGACACGCTCGGCAATTTCGTGCTGCTGACCCACAAGGTGAACCAGAAAGCCGACCGGCAGGACTATCGCGCCAAGAAGGATGTCTACTTCAATGGCGGCGGCGGGATGGACCTCGCCCTGACCCGCGACCTGCAGGACCAGCATGCCTGGACGGCGGACGTGGTGCGCAAGCGGACTGAGATGCTGGTCAACATCCTCTGCGAAGCCTGGGGCATTTGACGGCGCCAGGGCGGTCGCTTTCCTTGGGGAACCCCTAGCGGCAACACGCCGGAGGGCCTAGCCTGCACGCGATAACAAAGCATGCAGGGAGCCCCGCCATGAGCCTGTTCGACCTTTCCGGCAAAGTTGCCGTCATCACCGGATCTTCCCGCGGCATCGGCAAGGCCATCGCCGAAGCCATGGCAGATGCCGGCGCCAAAGTGACCATCTCGTCCCGCAAGCCCGGCCCGTGCCAGGAAGTGGCCGATGCAATCAACGCCAAGCATGGCGAGGGCACGGCCATCGCCGTCCCGGCCAACATCTCTTCCAAGGAAGACCTGCAGGCCATGGTGGACGCCACCAACGAGGCGTTCGGCAAGATCGACATCTGCGTCTGCAACGCCGCTTCAAACCCGTATTACGGCCCGATGAGCGGCATCGAAGACGACGCCTTCGCCAAGATCCTGCAGAACAACATCATCTCCAACAACTGGCTGATCCAGATGTGCGTGCCGCAGATGCGCGAGCGCAAGGACGGCGCCGTGATCATCGTTTCGTCGATTGGCGGCCTGCGCGGCTCTCCGGTGATCGGGGCCTACAACATCTCCAAGGCGGCAGACTTCCAGCTCGCCCGCAACCTCGCCACCGAACTGGGCGTCGACAATATCCGCGTGAACTGTATCGCGCCGGGCCTGATCAAGACCGACTTTGCCAAGGCGCTGTGGGACAATCCCGACACGCTGAAGCGCAGCCTGTCCGGCACACCGCTGAAGCGGATCGGGGAACCGGAAGAGATTGCCGGCGCCGCCGTCTATCTCGCTTCGAAAGCCGGGGCCTATATGACCGGCCAGATGATGGTGGTCGATGGCGGGGCCACGTCTACCTGATGCATCTGATCGACACACCGGAAAACACCCCGGCAGACGAAATCACCTTTGACGACTTCCGCAAGGTCGATATCCGCATCGGCACCGTGCTGGAGGCTGCGCCACTGGAAGGTGCGCGCAAGCCTGCCATTCGTATGCAGATCGATTTCGGCCCGGGTGTCGGTGTGAAGAAAAGCTCCGCCCAGGTGACAGTGCATTATTCGCCGGACGAACTGGTCGGCAAACAGGTCGCCGCGGTCGTGAATTTTCCGCCGCGCCAGATCGGCAAGTTCATGTCCGAAGTGCTGACGCTCGGTTTTGCCGACACTGAAGGCGCCATCATCATGTTTTCCCCGGACAAACCTGTCCCCAATGGAGCACGCCTCGCATGAGCCGGACAGAGCTTTCGAAGCAGCAGCAAGCCTTTTTCGACCGGCTGAAGAGCGGCGAATGGGAACTGCCGCCGGGCATCCGCAATCTCGGCATCCGCCCGGACCTGTGGCTGAAAGAGGTCAGCTATGGCCGCACGCTGTATGAGTGGCCAAACGAGGGCGACCGGGACATCAATGATGGCCGCGTCTTCGGCGGCTGGGTCGCGGGCCTATCCGATCACATCGTCTCCATGACCATGGCCAGTGCGCTGGAAGACGGCGAATGGTTCACCACGATGGAACTGCAGACGCGCATCCTGCGCCCGGTACCGCATGGCATCATCACGATCGAAGGCCGCCTCGTCAGCCGAGGCCGGACAACGGGTCTCGTCGAAGCCGACTGGCGTGACGAAAAAGGCCGCCACCTTGCCCGCATCACGGCTGCAAAGGCCATCCGTGAAATGACGGAACTCCGCCCGGATGTGGCGTCTCAATTAGGGAAGTAGCAGGCAGGCGTCGCCGTAGGAATAGAAGCGGTATTCGTTCGCGATGGCGTGATCGTAGGCCGCGCGCATCACGTCCGTTCCCATCAGGGCCGAGACGAGCATGAACAGGCTGGAGCCCGGCAGGTGGAAGTTCGTCACCAGCGCATCCGTGCCCCGCACGGCATCGCCCGGCTTCAGGAAGATGTCGGTTGGGCCGGTGGCCGGATGCAGCACACCCTCCGTATCCACACAGCTTTCCAGCGTGCGCATGGCTGTGGTACCCACCGGCACGACACGGCGGCCTGAGGTCCGCGCCGCGTTCAGACGCTCTGCCGTTTCCGGTGTGAGGCGGCGCCACTCCTGGTGCAGCCGGTTCTCTTCCAGCTGTTTCTCTTCCAGCGGCTTGAACGTTCCGAGGCCGACATGCAGGCGCACCGTCTCGCGCACGAGGCCCGCTGCATCGCACTCTGACAGGAGGCGCGGCGTGAAGTGCAAACCAGCTGTCGGCGCCGCGACCGAGGCCGCATCTTCGCCTGCAAATTCAGTCTGGTAGGTCTCGCGGTCTTTCGCATCGGCCGGGCGGCGGCGGGCGATATAGGGCGGCAACGGCATGGCGCCGTGCCGGTCGAGTGCGCCCGTCAATTCCTCGCCCGAAAGGGAGAAGCGGAGCCCGATCTCGCCGCCCTCATGATGGCCGGTGATGTCCGCCGTGAAGCCTTCCGCAAAGACGATCGTATCACCATCCTTCAACCGCCTGCCCGGCCGGGCCAGCGCGCGCCAGTTGGCGGCGTCGATCCGCTCGGTGAGGTTCACATCGCAGGCAACATCCTGCCCGATCTCATCCCGCGCCGGGCGCACGCCCTTCAGGGCGGCGGGCAATACCCGCGTATCGTTGAAGACCAGAACATCGCCTGCATTCAGATAGCGCGGCAAATCCCGCACGCCGGCATCTTCCAGCCGCCCGTCCCCGTGCACGACCAGCAGGCGCGCGGAATCCTGCGGCTCTGCCGGTCGCAGCGCGATCAGGCTTTCGGGCAGGTCAAACTGAAATTGGCTTAGATCCATGGGGCGCCCGTCTCGCAGAAAGCCGCGCGCCGCGCAACAAGACCTGTGCAGGCCTTACTCGCCAACAACCGCAGGCACGGACGGCAGAGAGCAGACGTCAATGTCATCCTTGTCTGCCACGCTGGCCAGGAAAAGCGGTCCGTCGGTCCGCTCGACCCAGACTTCGGGACGCTCCCCTTCCGGCAGGTCGGCTGCGACCTTCGCCGATTTCAGGATATCCGGATTATCGACATGGCCATCCCGGGCGTCAGGGCCATGCTTGATGGCCATGACCACATCCTCGCCCGACACAACGCGGCCCCAGGCCGTGTATTTGCGGTCAAGGTGTTCTGCCTGGCCGCGCATCAGGAAGAATTGCGAATTGGCCGAATTCGGATCATCGGTCCGGGCGGTGGAGACCATGCCCTTGCAGTGCGGGATATAGCTTTCGACCATGCCGTCGACCGACATTTCCGCAAAGAAGCTCGCCTGGGTCCCGATCGGGAAGCCCTTGATATAGCCGAACTTCGCCGTGTCTTCCGGACCAATCGTGGCCTCCAGCGGCATCGTTGCCGGGTCGCGCCGGAACGTGAATTCACCTTCAATATCCGGCAGACCGGAGTCGCGGCCCTTGAGCGCAAAAATATCACCGCCCTGCGCCATGAAATCGTCGATCACGCGGTGAAATCCGGTGCCGTCATAGTCGCCGGACCGGATGATCGTCGAAAACTGCTTGTAGTGTTTCGGCGCGACCTCCGGGAACGCTTCGATCAGGACGCGGCCTTTGGTCGTGTCGAAGATGAAGAGGTTCTCCGGATCGACCGGGCGCCAATTGTCCGGATCCGCCTTGGCCTGTGCCAGCGTCATTTCAGCCAGAGGCGCCGCTTCCGCAGTGTCTTCAGCGGTTGCTGCAAAGGACAGGGCCAGCGCGGAGGCCGCGAGGGCCAGGGACGCAAATTTCAGGGGGGCCAGGGTCATGGTACGCAACGTCTCCATCCGGGCGCACGAACAGCGCCATGTGTTGCCCGTAATGTCAGGCATCACCTGTCAGGTTTCAACGGTTTGAGACAGTTTATCCGTCGCGCAGGGATTACTTCCCGTACTTTTCCATCAGGGCGCGCTTCACGTCCGGGGTCAGGAAGGGCGTGATGTCGCCGCCGAGGCTGGCAATTTCCTTCACGAGACGCGATGCCACAGCCTGATGGCGCACATCGGCCATAAGGAAAACCGTCTCGATGTCCGGATTGAGCTGCTCGTTCATCGCGGTCATCTGGAATTCGTATTCGAAATCCTGAACCGCCCGCAGGCCGCGCACAATGATCTGCGCGCCGCAGGCTTCGGCAAATTTCATGAGCAGGCCGTGCATCGGCATGACCTTGATGTCCGCCAGGCCCGGCCCGTTCAGTTTCTCACATTCAGAGCGCACCATTTCGACGCGTTCTTCCAGCGAAAACAAGGGCTTCTTGGCTTCGTTTATCGCCACGCCAATGATGAGCGTGTCGACCAGTTTGCGTGCCCGGCCAATGATGTCGATATGGCCAATGGTCGGGGGGTCGAATGTTCCCGGATACAATCCTACACGGTGCATGGCGGCCCTCCCCGGCCCTGTTACTCGTACAACAGCGGCGCCTACTCAGCGCCGCCGCCCTCCTCAATAACGTTTTCAGCGTCTTCCACAAGGCGAGCGACCGAAACAACCCGCTCACCTTCCGCCGTACGGAGCACCCAGACACCGCCCGTAGACCGGCCGGCAATGCGGATCTGATCCACCGGTGTGCGGATCAGCTGGCCACCATCGGTGACAAGCATGACCTGGTCACCATCATCGACCGGGAAGGACTGGGCCACTTTCTTGACCGGGCCCTTCTTCTTGTCGCGGCCCCAGATGTTCTGCGCGACAAGGCCTTTGCCGCCCCGGCCGGTGACGCGGTAGTCGTAAGCCGAGGAGCGCTTGCCCATGCCGTCATCGGCAATGGTCAGGACGAACTCCTCTGCCGCGCCGAGTTCGGCGAGGCGGTCGGTGGAGAGGGAGGCCTCTTCGGTGGTCTCGTCGTCATCGTCGGACACCTCTTCTTCCTCACCCGTTGCCGCACGGCGCATCGCCGCTGCGTGCTTGAGATAGGCGCGCGCCTCTTCCGAGGTGACGTCCACATGGCGCAGGATGCCCATGGAGATGACTTCATCGCCATCTGCCAGGCGGATGCCGCGGACACCGGTGGAGTTGCGGCCCGCAAAGACCCGCACGTCCGTAACCTGGAAACGGATACACTGGCCGAGCGCCGTGGTCAGCAGGATGTCATCCTTCTCGGAACAGATCTTGACGCTGACAATGCCGTCATCGGCATCTTCTTCCAGCTTCATCGCGATCTTGCCGTTGCGGTTGACGCGGATGAACTCCGACAGCTTGTTCCGGCGGACATTGCCCGTCTTGGTGGCAAACATGACGTCTAGCTCATTGCGGGACTCTTCATCGTCCGGCAGCGGCATGACGCTCTCGATCCGCTCGTCGGCAGCCAGCGGGAAGATGTTGACCAGCGCCTTGCCCCGCGAAGTCGGTCCGCCCACCGGCAGACGCCACACCTTCTCCTTGTAGACCATACCGGCCGAGGAGAAGAACAGCATCTCAGTATGCGTCGTGGCCGAGAAGAGCTGGACGACGAAATCGTCTTCCTTCATCGACACGCCGGAACGGCCTTTGCCGCCGCGATGCTGGGTCCGGTAGGTCGAGAGCGGCGTCCGCTTGACGTAGCCGCCATGCGTGACCGTGACGACCATGTCTTCGACCTCGATGAGGTCCTCGTCTTCCATGTCGATGCCGCCGGCGGTGAATTCCGAACGGCGCGGTACGGCGAACTTCTCTTTCACTTCCGCCAGCTCCGCCTTGATGATGTCGCGAATGCGCGGACGGGAGCGGAGAATGTCGAGATAGTCGGCGATCTTTTCCGACAGGCCCTTGGCTTCATTGCCGATCTCATCCCGGCCAAGACCGGTGAGGCGCGACAGTTGCAGCGCGAGAATGGCGCGGGCCTGCTCGTCCGACAGATAGATCGTATCGCCTTCGCCCTTGCGTGTGCGGCGGTCTGCGATCAGGTCCAGCAGCGGCCCCATATCCATGACCGGCCAGGCCTTTGCGAGCAGCTGTTCGCGGGCCGTGTTCGGGTCAGGCGAGTGGCGGATGATGCGGATGACTTCGTCGATATTGGCGACGGCCATGGCAAGGCCGACAAGGACGTGGGCGCGGTCGCGCGCCTTGTTCAGGTCATGCTTGGTGCGGCGGACAACAACTTCCTGACGGAAGGCAACGAAGCAATCGAGCACCTTGCGCAGATTCATCAGCTCCGGCCGGCCGCCATTCAGCGCCAGCATGTTCACCGGGAACGAGTTCTGCATCTGGCTGAAGCGGTAAAGCTGGTTCAGCACGACGTCGGCGCTGGCGTCCTTCTTCACCTCGATCACGACGCGGATACCGTGCCGGTCGGATTCGTCACGCAGGTCGGCAATCCCCTCGATCCGCTTCTCGCGCACGAGTTCGGCAATCTTGGTGATCATCGCGGCCTTGTTCACCTGATAGGGAATTTCGGTGACGATGATGGCCTGGCGTCCATTACGGGCTTCTTCGATATCGGTCTTGGCCCGGACGATCACGCTGCCGCGCCCCGTCAGCAGGGCCTTGCGAGACCCGGACATGCCCATGATGAGGCCGCCGGTCGGGAAATCCGGACCGGGGACGATTTCACACAGCGCATCGTCATCGATATCGGGGTCGTCGATCACAGCAATCGTCGCATCGACCACTTCACCCAGATTGTGCGGCGGGATGTTCGTCGCCATGCCGACCGCGATGCCACCGCCGCCATTGACCAGAAGGTTCGGGAACTGGGCCGGGAGGACAATGGGCTCCTGCTGGGACCCGTCATAGGTGTCCTGGAAGTCGACCGTATCCTTCTCGATGTCGGCCAGCAGGTGCGTCGCCGCCTTCATCATCCGGGATTCTGTGTAACGCATGGCGGCCGGCGGATCGTTGTCGATCGAGCCGAAATTGCCCTGGCCGTCGACCAGCGGCAGGCCCATCGAGAAGGGCTGCGCCATCCGCACGAGCGCGTCATAGATCGCGCTGTCGCCATGGGGGTGGTAGTTACCCATCACGGCGCCGACGATGTTGGCGGATTTCTTGTAGGCCTTGTCCGGCGTGTTCCCGTTCACCTGCATCGCATACAGGATGCGCCGGTGGACCGGCTTCAGCCCGTCGCGCACGTCCGGCAGCGCCCGGCTGACGATGACGCTCATCGCATAGTCGAGATAGGAGCTTCTCAGCTCCGATTCGATGGAAATGGGCTCAATCCCGTCCGGCAGGCCGGCACTGCCCCCACCGCCATTTTCGGGGGTTTCCGGATCTTCCGGATCTTCCGGAGGGGTTGTCTCGTCACTCATGAGAAACTCTTGTCAGCTGCAGAGGGCGCGCGGGAATCGCGCTTCAAAATCTTACCGTTTTGTCTAGCATTTCGGGGCGCCAAAACAAACCTGAAAGCCCCGAAAATTGCAGTGATTCCGGGGTAAAAAAACGGTTTTACAACAAGGCTCAGGGCGCGGGCAGCGCCCCGATATCCACAAGCGCCTGCCGCACAGCCGCCGGACGCTTCGGAATGTCCGTTTCCGGGGTCTCGATATCCATGTCGAAGGCGAACACATAGGTGCCCGGCGCGGCCCCGCTGCCCTGCTCCAGCCAGCCGACATACCAGCCGATATCCTGCGCTTCATCGCTGCTGTACCAGCCGGTTTTGGCGTAAAGACGCCAATCCTCGCCCTCGTCCGCCAGCATGACCGGCAGGGCAAGGCGGTAGGTGCGCGCCGACAGCGGCAGCTTCCGCTGCACCAACCGCATCAGGAAGCCCACCTGCTCGCGCGCAGAGATGCGGAGCGGGCCTCTCAGCCAATAGGTCGTCAAGTCCTCCGGCGCGCCTGTGTCGGCGTTTCCGTAGCCGAATGCTTCCAGCCAGCCATGCAGGGCCTCGCTGCCGATGCGCGGCGTGATCGTCTGGTAGATCCAGACGGTCGAATGGCGGAAAGCATCGGCCAGCGTCTGGCTCTCATTCCAGGCCGGCACGAACCGCGTCTGCCCGTCCCACTCGAACCATTCGTCGGGGCCGGACACCGCGCCGGCCTCGATGGCGATCAGCGTGTGCGGGATCTTGGAGGTGGAGGCGGCGACAAAGCGCTGGTCCACCCGGTCGGCGCCGCTGGACCAGGTCGCGCCATCTTCCAGCCGCACGATGAGCATCGCGGACCGCGACGGGTCCACACCTGCTTTTTCGACAGAGGTTTCAAGGCTGTGCGGCGCAGCGCCGGACACCGGCATTGCGCACGCTGCAAGCAGAACGGCCGATACCGCCAGAAGTGGCCGGAGCAATGCCCTGACCATGCCGGGTCGCCCTAGAACGGGATCTCGTCGTCGAGATCGTGACTGGCAAAGCTTTCCTGCGGACCGCTC
>MDTG01030130.1_pt1 | contig 17427 bp, 15 predicted proteins | sample 811421 | NCBI WGS metagenome assembly MDTG01 (sample SAMN05326645, study PRJNA326480) | marine metagenome | isolation source: seawater | place: Pacific Ocean: South East | collected 2011
TTTCTTGTGGATTAGAAATTATTACTGCTATAATACTCTATGGAGGCTAGAGGTGGGTGCTGCTTGAACCCGACCAGGTCTTAACGGAAGCAGTCGTAGAGACAGTTATTCAGGTTCTAGTCTCCTATAAAATAGATTATGACTAAAAATTCAAAAGTCTTAGCATTGAAATATAGGCCTCAATCATTTGATGATTTGATTGGGCAAGATGTTATTTCAGAGACAATAACTAATTCAATCAAATTTGACAAAATTCCCAATGCTTACTTGTTCACTGGAATCAGAGGAGTTGGCAAAACTACCATCGCAAGAATTGTTGCCAAGTCATTGAATTGTAAAAACGGTATAGAAAATTTATGTAATAGTAACTTTTGTGAAAATTGTGAAGCAATTACAAACTCAAATCATATAGATGTTCTTGAGATGGACGCTGCAAGCAAAACTGGAGTTGATGATGTAAGAGATTTGATTGAGTTTTCCAGATATGGACCAACTTCTGCAAAATATAAAATATTTATAATTGATGAAGTTCATATGTTGAGCAAGCAGGCATTTAACGCTTTATTAAAAACATTAGAGGAACCACCTGAATACTTGAAGTTTATTTTTGCGACAACAGAAATTAGAAAAATTCCTATTACGGTAGTCTCAAGATGTCAGAGATATGATTTATCTAGAATTAGATCTAATGAGTTGTTTGAGTTTATAAAAAAGATAAAAGAGAAAGAAAAAGGCAAAGCATCTGATGATGCGCTCAAACTTATCGTAAAAATATCTGAAGGATCTGTGAGAGACGCCTTATCTTTACTTGACAGAGGTTTATTAACTTTAGATAAAGACAAAGAATTAGATTTAAAAACTGCTCAAAAAATATTTGGTTGCTTTGACAAATCGCAATTAATTGACCTTTTTATTTCAGTTTTACAAGCAGAGGAAAAAAAAGTTATAGATATTTACAGAAAAATTTATGATCAAGGCATAGAACCAAAAATATTCATTAGCGATTTCTTAGAGCTTGTTTATTATTTTAAAAATATAAATTCTATTACAGTGGAAAGTACAAATTTTTCTCTAAATGACGAAGAGTTTGCTCAAATTAAGAAAATTGCTAATAAACTTGATCAACACACATTAATTATGTTCTGGCAATTTACCATAAAAACACTTGAGGAAATTGAAATAGTCTCAAATCAAAATCTATCTATTGAAATGTTTTTGATGAGATTAATGCATTTAGTATCTTTGCAAGAAAATAATAATGAGTCAAATGTAAATGATTTGAGTAAAATTGTAGAAAAAAAAAACATTATTTCCGATCTAAAAACTGACACTATAAAACAAATTAAAAATGTTTCTCAAGAAAAAAAAATTAATATTGAAAAGCAATCAGAAATTAAAGCAGAAGAGACAATTGTAAGTTCTTTCGATCAACTTCTTAAAATTTGTTCAGACAAAAAAGAAATAAAGCTAAAATACGAGCTTGAAAAAAACGTAAATCTTGTAAGTTTTGAGAAAAATAGAATAGAAATATCGTTTAATGATAATCTTGATAAAAATTTTGTAAAAGAATTATCTTTAAAATTATTTGAGTGGACTAATCAGAGATGGATAATAACTTTTAGTAAAACTCAAGGTGATATGTCGATTAAAGAAAAAGAACAAAATAAAAAAAATTTTTTGATTACAAAAGCAAAAGAAAGTGAATTATACAAATCGGTTTTAGAAAAATTTCCTGATATAAACTTAGTTAGTGTTAAATCAAAAAAAAATTTAAATGAATGATTTTAACAAAATTTTAGAAAAAGCAAAAGAGCTTGAGACAAAGATGAAAGAGAGTCAAAAAAACATTAAGAACATAAAAGTTGAAGGCGTTTCGGGATTAAATTCAGTAAAAGTGATACTTGATGGTGATGGTGAGATGCACAAAATTGAAATATCAATGGAAACATTAAAAGAGGAAAAATCAATTATTGAGGATCTTATTGTTGCTGCTTACAATGATGCAAAGACTAAACTCAAAAATAAAACTTCAGAGGAAATATCAAAGGCAACAGGTGGACTTGGAATTCCTGGTTTTAAATGGCCACTTTAAAAAATGCAAAAAATTAATGAGATAGAAGAACTAATAAAACTTATTTCTAAACTCCCAGGACTAGGGCCTAAATCAGCAAAAAGAATTGTCTTAAAATTGATAAACAATAGAGATGAACTTGTAAAACCAATGGCAAATATTTTAGCTATGGTTTATAAAAATGTAACAAGATGTAATTCATGTGGTACATTAAAATCTTCAGTAGCAGGTTGTAACAATTGCCAAAATTTAATAGAAAAATTTAATAAAATTTGTGTTGTTGAAGATATTGCTGACCAATGGTCAATTGAGAATTCAAATATTTTTCAAGGTTATTTTCACATTTTAGGTGGGACTCTTTCCTCGGTAGGGCAAAGAAAAGAGGATTTATTAATTGATGCATTAGTTGAGAGAGTAAATAAAGAGGAAATTGATGAGGTCATACTAGCAACAAGTGCTACAGTTGAAGGACAGACTACAGCTTATTACATCCAGAATAGTTTAAAAAATTCTAATGTTAAAGTTACAAAATTAGCTCAAGGTTTACCAATAGGAGGAGAAATAGAAAACTTAGATGATGGAACATTGTTTTCAGCTTTTAAAAACAGGTCTAAGCTTAATTCTAATACTAGTTAGATTTTTTTTTTATTCTATTTAAATGTAGCAATGGTTCAGTATAGCCGGATGGTTGTTCTTTTCCTTTAAAAATTAAATCACATGCCGTATTAAATGCTATAGAATTTTCATAATTATTGCTCATTTTTTCATAATTTTTATCATTCTTATTTTGTTCATCAACAATTTTTGCCATCTGTTTCATTATCTCGATTACCTGCATTTTAGTAGTAATACCATGATGTATCCAATTCGTGATATGTTGTGATGAAATTCTTAAAGTTGCCCTGTCTTCCATCAATCCTACATTGTTGATATCAGGAACTTTTGAACAGCCAACTCCTTGGTCAATCCATCTAACTACGTATCCCAGTAAAGTTTGAGCTGAATTTTTAATCTCAGAATTTATTTCATCAACAGACCAATTTGGTCTGTCAGCTATTGGAATTGTCAAAAGGTCATTAAGTTTTGCAGGCGGTCTTGAAGCCAATTTTTTTTGAACATCAAAAACATTAATCTCATGATAATGTAAAGCGTGTAGTGAAGCAGCTGTTGGTGAAGGAACCCAAGCACAATTAGCTCCAGCTTTAAGATGTCCAATTTTTTCTTCCAACATTTTCTTCATCTCGTCTGGAGCAGCCCACATACCTTTACCAATTTGAGCTTTTCCAGAAAAACCGCATTTTAAACCTAAATCTACATTATTATTCTCGTAAGCTTGTATCCATTTTGATGATTTCATATCTCCTTTTTTTATCATTGGCCCAGCTTGCATAGATGTGTGCATTTCATCTCCTGTTCTGTCTAAAAAACCAGTATTCTGAAATACGATCCTTTTAGAGAGAGCTCTTATACACTCTTTAAGATTTGCAGATGTTCTTCTTTCTTCATCCATTAATCCTACTTTAATTGTGTAAGGATCTAATTCTAAAATTTCCTCAACTTTTGAAAAAATTAAGTCTGTAAAGGAACATTCTTCAGGACCATGCATTTTAGGTTTGACAATATAAATTGAGCCAGTTCTAGAATTCTTTTTTCTTTTCAAATCATGGAGTGCTGCTGCTGCTGTAATAAATGCATCCATAATTCCCTCAGGTACCTCACTATCATCTTTTAAAAGTATTGAAGAGTTTGTCATTAGATGGCCTACATTTCTAATTAAAAGTAAACTTCGACCATGTAGCTTTAATCCTTTTCCGTCCTTAGATATAAAACTTCGGTCAGGATTTAATTTTCTTTCTAAATTTTTCCCATTTTTTTCAAATTGAACTTTTAAATCACCTTTCATTAATCCTAACCAATTTCTATAACAAGCAACTTTATCCTCCGCATCAACAGCTGCCACACTATCCTCATTATCACATATAGTTGAAACTGCTGACTCAGCAATTACATCGCTTATTCCTGCAATGTCGTGAGCAGCACTAAATGCCCTTGGATTAATAATTATTTCAAAATGGAGTTTATTATTTTGAAGAATTATTGCACTAGGTTTATTAGCATCTCCTCTATGGCCAATAAATTTTTTTGGATCTTTTAAATTATACTCATAATCATCTTTCATAATTATCAAGTTCTTGTTTAATACTTTCAGACCTGCAATATTTTTCCAACTAGTACCGTCAATTGGGATGTGTTTATCAAAAAATTCTCTTACATATTTTATTACTTCTTGACCTCTATTCGGATCATATCTTTCACTTCCACCCTCTTCTGACTCAATTATATTCGTTCCATACAAGCTGTCGTACAGACTTACCCATCTAGCGTTTGCAGCGTTAAGAGCATATCTTGCATTCATAATGGGCACTACTAGTTGGGGTCCAGCAATAGAAGATATTTCTTCATCAACTTTAGTTGTTTGGATTTCAAAATCTGACCCTTCCTCTTTTAAATAACCGATTTGTTTTAAAAACTTTTTGTATTCCTCTATATTGATATCAGATCCTTGATTCTTTATATGCCAGTCATCAATTTTCTTTTGTAGATCTTCTCTAAATTTTATTAATTCTTTATTTTTAGGAGCAAGTTCATGAACTGTTTTGTCAAATCCATGCCAGAATTTTTCCGATGAAATATTAAGATCTTTTAAAAGTTCAGTATCAACAAAATTTAATAGCTCTTTTGAAATTTTTAAATTATTAACATTTTGGTAATTAACACTCATAAATTTATTTTTAAAACTCAAGTAAAATTAAGTCAAATAATTTATAGAAGCATTGATATTTTATTGTCATTTTTATTACATATGTATAAATATTGACTAAATGAAAAATTATCTCAATTTCGAACAAGAAATCAAAAATTTAGAGAGTGAAATCGAAAAATTAAAGGATCCATATAATCAAAACGGTTTGTCTGAGGTAGATACCCAAAAGATTTCAAAAACCCAAACTGAATTGGATGAAAAACTAAAATCTATTTATTCCAACCTAGATCAATGGCAAACTACTATGGTTGCTAGACATGAAGACCGACCTAAGTCTAAATTTTTTATCGACAACCTATTTAGTGATTTTATTTTATTGTCAGGAGATAGACATTATGGAGAGGATAAATCTGTTTTAAGTGGTTTTGCAAAATTTAATGGTCAGTCAGTTTTAGTTATTGGGCAAGAAAAAGGAGAAGATCTAGATAGCAGAATTGAGAGAAATTTTGGGATGATGAGACCAGAGGGATACCGAAAAACTATTAGGTTAATGGAGCTTGCAGAAAAATTTGATATACCAATTATATCTTTTATAGACACACCGGGTGCCTACCCAGGAGTTGGTGCCGAGGAAAGAGGTCAAGCTGAAGCAATCGCAAAATCAATAGAGTGTTGCATGAAATTAAGAGTACCTACTTTGGCAATAATAATCGGAGAAGGTGGTTCTGGAGGTGCAATTGCATTAGCATCAGCAAGTAAAGTGATAATGTTAGAAAACGCAATCTATTCAGTTATCTCACCAGAGGGATGTGCTACAATTTTGTGGCGAGATCCTAAAAAGATGTTAGACGCTGCTAAGGCCATGAAACTTTCAGCAAAAGATTTATTAGAACTACAGATTATCGATGAGATAATTGAAGAACCATTAGGCGGAGCTCATAGAGATAAAAGTTTAGCACTTGAAAATATAAGAAATTCTATCTCTAAAAACTTAGAATATTTTAAGACAATCTCAGCAGAAGAAATTTTTAATGAAAGAAAAAATAAATTTTTGAGAATAGGAAGAACAAAAGGCTTTATAGAAAATATTGATGATCTTAGCTCTTTAACAAAAAATAAAAATAACTTTGAATTTATTCAAGGAAATAAAAAAATTTTTATTACAATTTCAACAATTGTTTTTTTAACATTAGCCCTTATTGTCTTCGCTCTATAAAGCTCCACAACATCGTTTATATTTCTTTCCTGATCCACAAAAACATGGATCATTTCTATTTAATTTTTTTCCAGCTTTAATTGGATTTATATTTTTTTGATTTTCTTCATCAGTTTTTTTGTTTGGTGTTTCTACAACTTTTAGATTCATTAAAATAGTTACGAAATCCAATTTTAATTTGTTAAGTAAATTTTCAAATAAATTAAATGCCTCTTTTTTATATTCAATTAAAGGATCTCTTTGACCGTATGATCTTAAACCAATTACCTGTCTTAATTGCTCTAGATATTGAATGTGTGACTTCCAATTTAAATCAATTGATTGTAAAAAAATTCTTTTCTCTATTTCTTTTGATTGCTCCACTCCAAGTAAATTGATTCTCTCTTCACGTAATTTTTTAAACTTTTTTATTATTTCATCTTTTAAAACATTTTCATCAGATAAAATAAGTTTTTCAAATTCTGGTTCCTCATAGTTTCTTCCTAAAATTGATCTAAGTTTGTTTTCAAAGTCATTATTTTTAATATCACTTTTTTTTAGGTATTTAAGATGTTTTAAATCATCAATAATTTGAATTAAAAAATCATCCGAATATTCAAATATTTGATTGCTATCCATAGCTTTTTTTCTTTGTGAAAATATGACATGTCTTTGATCATTAAGAACATTATCAAATTTTATTAAAGTCTTTCTAATGTCAAAATTTCTAGCCTCAACCTTTTGTTGTGCTCTCTCAAGGGCCTTATTGATCCACGGGTGATCAATACTTTCACCATCTTTCAAACCTAATTTTTTTAAGATATTATTCATAGACTCCGAGCCAAAAATTCTCATCAGATCATCTTCTAAACTTACGTAAAAAATAGAACTTCCCTCATCACCCTGACGTCCAGACCTGCCTCTTGCTTGATTGTCAACCCTTCTAGACTCCATTCTTTCAGTTCCAATAACGAACAATCCTCCGATAGTCTTAATTTTATCCTTATCTTTTTTTAACTTTTCTGCGTCCATGGATCCTTTTTTGCCCCCAAGCTGAATATCAACCCCTCTACCTGAAATACTGGTTGTAATTATTACAGAGTTTTCCTTACCGGCATTAGCAATTATCTCTGCTTCATTTTCATGATTTTTTGCATTTAAAACAACATGTTTGATATTTTCTTTATTCAAAAGTTTTGAATATATTTCAGATTTATTAACACTAGATGTGAATACTAAAAGCGGTTGGCCATTTTTATTACATTCTATAATTTTATTAATTATAGAATTATTTTTTTCATCTTCAGTTCTAAAAATTTGATCATTAAAGTCTTTTCTGATCATTTTTTTATTAGTTGGAACAACAATTACAGGAAGATTATAAATTTCATAAAATTCTTGAGACTCTGTCACAGCAGTTCCTGTGCAACCAGAAATTTTTTTATAAAGTCTAAAGTAATTTTGATAAGTAATTGATGCTAAAGTTTGATTTTCAGCTTGAATTTCTATCTTTTCTTTTGCTTCAAGAGCCTGATGAAGACCATCACCAAATCTCCTTCCTTCTAAAATTCTTCCTGTAAGTTCATCTACAATCTTTAAAACTCCATCTTGGACGATATAATCTTTTCCATTTTCAAATAAATGATTAGCTCTTAATGCCTGATTTACAAAATGTACCAAGCTCAAGTTTTCAGGATCGTAAAAATTATTATTTTTTAAAATCCCAGCATTTGATAAGATATTTTCAATATTTGTAATTCCATCATTTGTTAAAAGAATATTTTTTTCTTTTTCATCAACTTCATAATCATTTTCACTTAATTTTTTCACCAACTTATTGATAGAAATATATTGATTTGTTTTGTCCTCAGCAGCCCCAGAGATAATCAAAGGTGTTCTTGCTTCATCAATTAAACAAGAATCGATTTCATCAACGATAGAAAAAAAATGCTCTCTTTGTACCATATCATCTTTAGAATATTTCATGTTATCTCTTAGGTAATCAAAACCAAGTTCACTATTAGTGGCGTAGGTGACATCATAATTATAATTTTTTTTTCTATCGTAATCATTTTGATCATTGTTAATAAAGCCAGATGTAAGACCTAAAAAATTATAAATCTCCCCCATTTCTTGAGAGTCTCTTTTTGCTAAATAATCATTAACGGTAACAATATGAACTCCTTTATTTTTGAGTGCGTTTAGGTAAGCAGCAAGAACGATTGTTAAAGTTTTACCCTCACCAGTTCTCATCTCTGCTATTTTAGCTTCGTGAAGAACAATACCTCCAATCAATTGGACATCAAAATGGCGTTCGTTTCGCACCCTTCGCGAAGCTTCTCTTACAACCGCAAATGCCTCGGGCAATATTTGATTTAAATTTTCTCCATTTGAAATTCTTTCTTTGAAACTCTTTGTTTTATTAGGAAAATCTGTATCACTTAAATTCTTAATTTTTTCCTCAAGTGAGTTTATTTTTATTACAATTTTTAAAATTCTATCTAATTCTCTTTGATTGGTTGATTTTATGAATTTAGATAAAAATTTGAGGGGGTTTAGCATTAGTTTTTGATTTATTATTTACTTATATACTTTAATATAATTATTAAATAATTAATTTAAATACCATGGGCTTTAATTTAAGCAATTTTTTATCATCTAAATCCAAGAATAAAAGAATGATGGAATTTCAGGATTTAGACCATATAGACGGTGTATCCATTTCGACAGTAAGTGCCAATCTTTATAATGATCCAAGAGATGACCTTGTTATGTTTTATTTCAGGGATGGAGCAAATTTTGCATCTTTGTACACACAATCAAAAATAATTTCTGAAAATATCAAATGGAACTTAAAGCATAAAAGTAAAAAGATTTTTTCACTCATTATAAACACAAGAAATGCGAATTGTTTTACTGGTAAGCAAGGCTATCGAGGTTTAGAAAAAATCGCTGAATCAGTTTGCCAACAACTATCTGAAAAACAAAAAGAAGATGAATCACATCCAAAAAAAATCAAACTTAAAGAAATAATCTTTGGTTGTACAGGAACTATTGGTGAAATTTTTCCTGAAGAAAAAATACGCAATAAAATACCTGAGTTAGTTAATAAGATTAAATACACTCAAAATAAATATATCTGGATGAAAGCTGCGCTCGGAATTATGACTACAGATACCCAACCTAAAATGGCAATGGAAAATTGCACGATTGGTAATAGCGATATTAAAATTTTTGGTTTGGCGAAAGGCTCTGGCATGATACAGCCTAATATGGCAACTACATTGGCATACATTTTTACAGATGCAGATATTCCTAATGACTTGCTTAAGAAACTTTTAAAAAAAAATATATCAACAACGTTTCATGCAATTACTTGTGATGGAGATACAAGCACAAATGACATGGTAACAATATTTTCAACTGGTAAGGCAAAACATGCAAAAATTAGTAATATCAACGATGAAAAAATAAATGAATTTGATAAGTCATTAAATAAAGTACTTTTAAATTTGGCAAAAAGAATAGTTGCAGATGGTGAGGGAGCCTCAAAGTTTATAAAAATTCATGTTCAAAATTGCAAAACTGATAATGACGCAAAAAAAATTGCTTTTTCGATAGCTAATTCTCCACTGGTGAAAACAGCTATTGCTGGTGAGGACCCTAATTGGGGAAGAATTATTATGGCAATAGGTAAAGCTGGAATCACAATAAATTTTGATAAATTATCCATTAAGTTTGGTGAAGTTTTAATTATTCAAAATGGAAAACTAAATCCAAATTATAATGAAACAGAGGCAGCAGAATATATGAAAAATGACAATATTGAGATCGATGTTGACATATCAAATGGATCTAAGAATTTTACCTCATATACGATGGATTTAACAAAGAAGTACATAGAAATTAATGCAGATTATAGAAGCTAAATTATTGAATTATTAAAATAAATTATTAAATCAATTACATGATAAAATATAAATTAATCTGTAAAAGTTGTAAAATATCCTTTGATAGCTGGTTTGCTTCCTCATCAGAGTATGAGAAATTAAAGAAAAAAAAATTTTTGACTTGTCATAATTGCAATTCTCAAAATGTTGAAAAAACTTTAATGGCACCAAAATTAATGAACAAGACAAGTAAAGAGGAGTTTAAAAATTTAAGTCCCTCTAAAATAAGCAAGAAGATTAAGGAATATCAAAAATTTGTGAGTGATAATTTTGAGTTTGTTGGAGATAATTTTGCTTATGAAGCAAGGTCAATTCATTACAGTAACAAAAAAAAAGATAAAGGAATTTACGGAACTGCATCAAGAGATGAAATTAAAGAACTTAAAGATGAAGGTATTGATGCAGAAACGATCCCTTGGGTAGATGATAAAAGTAATTAGTTTTTAATGAATTTTCCGATATAATTTATTGATTTATCTGAACTAATAGACCATTCGTCTTTAATTATATTAAATTTCATACCGTCCAATGCATCGAGTTCTAGGCCATATTTTTTTAAAATTTCTATCAAATAATTAGGTTTGATAAATTTCTCCCAATCATGCGTACCAATAGGAAGCCAACGTAAAATGTATTCCGCACCTATAATTGCAAATATATAAGATTTAAGAGTTTTGTTTAAAGTGGCCACAAACATAATACCCCCTTTTTTTAACAACCTCGCACATGATTTTAAAAATAAATTAACATCTTCTACATGTTCGATAATTTCCATGTTAAGAATAACATCAAATTTTTCATCATAATTAAGATCTTCCGGCGATGAACATAAATATTTTATATTTAAGTTATTTTTTTTAGCATGTAATTTAGCGACATCTATATTTTTTGATGAGGCATCAATACCTACTACTGAAGCACCTAATCTGCTTAGGGGTTCTGATAAAAGTCCTCCACCACAACCAATATCAAGAAGCTTAATATTTTCTAATGGTTTTGATTTGTTTTTAATACTAAAATTCTGAATAATTTTATCCTTAATATATGAAATTCTTATTGGATTAAATTTATGCAATGGTTTAAATTTCCCCTCTGGATCCCACCATTCTGCAGCAATTTTTGAAAATTTTTCTATTTCTTTTTTATTAATTGTGCTATTTTTCATAAGTAAGTTGACTTTATAATCAACATGTATTTTATCAATATATTTTAATTTTTTAAGTGAAAATCTTATCATGAAAATTGTGGTTTTAAAATTTGGAGGCACTTCTGTTGGAACAATTGAAAAAATCAAAAAAGTAGCAAATATTATTGAAAACTATATCAACAGAAATTTTAGAGTTATTGTGGTGTCATCTGCAATGAGTGGAGTTACTAATGATCTTGTAAAAAAGTCGTTTAAAATTAGCCACAATTTTTCGGATAAAGAATATGATGTTTTAGTATCATCGGGCGAACAGGTTGCATGTTCATTAATTGCAGGAAGGTTAATTCATAAAGGCATTAAAGCAAGATCATGGCTAGCTTGGCAGATACCTATTTTTACAATAGGTAATCATAAAAACTCTAGAATAAATCAAATTAGAAAAAATAATTTAATGAAGTATCTAAAAAGTGGAGGTGTTCCTGTTGTTACTGGTTTTCAAGGAATTAATAATGAGCAAAGGATAACAACAATTGGACGAGGTGGTTCTGATGCAACTGCAATCATGCTTGCTAAATTTATCAATGCGAAAAGGTGTATAATTTATACTGATGTAGAGGGAGTTTATACAACTGATCCTAATAAATTAAAAAAAGCAAAAAAGATAAAAGTTATTTCTTATGAAGAAATGTTAGAGATGGCTTCATTAGGAGCTAAAGTAATGCAACCTGTTTCCATACAAGATGCAAGACTTAATAGAATTGATATAGAAGTAAAATCATCGTTTGTGAATAAAAAGGGCACCTTAATAACAAAGAGATCAAACATATTAATCAATAAAACTATTACAGGTATTACATCTACACATAATGATGCAAAGGTAACTTTAATTGGAGTAAAGGATAAACCAGGTGTTGCGGCATCAATTTTTAAACCTTTATCTAAAAATTCAATTAATGTAGATATGGTAGTCCAAAATATTTCGTCCAATGGGAAAGAGACAGATTTAACTTTTACTATTAAAAATGAGGATTTAAATAAAACAAAAAAAATTATAAAAGAAAATAAAAGCATTAACTTTAGAAAATTATTATTTAAAAAAGGTGTTTCTAAAATTTCAATTATTGGAGTGGGGATGATTACTACTCCGGGTGTAACTTTTAGAATGTTCCAAGCTCTTGCAAATAATAGAATAAATATTCAAGTAATATCCACTTCAGAAATTAAAATTTCAGTTCTAATAGATAAAAAAAATACTAAAAAAGCTTTAAATGCCTTACATAAAGAGTTTAAACTAGGTAAGTAAGAAAAATGAATATTAGGCCATTTAGAAATATAGAGAGAAAAAAAACAAAAGAAATTTCGGTAGGAAAAGTTAAAATTGGAGGAAACAATCCCGTTTCAGTCCAATCAATGACAAACACTCTTACCACAGATGTAAAAGCAACTATTAATCAAATTATTGAAATTCAAAGTGAAGGAGCCGACCTTGTAAGAGTATCATGTCCAGATGAGTCGTCTTCAAAAGCTCTTAAAGAAATCGTCAAGCATGTTGATATACCAATTGTTGCAGATATACATTTTCATTATAAAAGAGCGATAGAAGCAGCTGATAATGGCGCGAGTTGTCTCAGAATTAATCCAGGTAATATTGGTGATGAAAAAAAAATTAAAGAGGTATTGTTGGCAGCAAAAAATAATAATTGTTCTATAAGAATTGGAGTTAATGCTGGTTCCTTAGAGAAAGAAATTTTAGAAAAATTTAAAGAGCCTTGTCCAGAGGCTTTAGTTGAAAGTGCACTTAAAAACATTAAAATTTTAGAGGACCAAGATTTTTTCAATTTTAAAATAAGTGTAAAATCATCCGACGTTTTTTTATCTATTGAGGCATATAAGCAACTTTCTAATGCCACAGATTATCCTCTTCATTTAGGGATTACGGAAGCAGGAAGTTTTGTCTCTGGTAGTATTAAGTCATCAATTGGTATTGGATCCCTTTTGCTAAATGGGATAGGGGACACGATACGAATTTCCTTATCAGATGATCCTGTACAAGAGGTAAAAGTTGGAAATGAGATACTTAAATCACTAAATCTTCGTCATCGAGGTGTCAAGATTATTTCATGCCCATCATGTGCCAGACAGGGTTTTCAAGTAATTGATACAGTTAAAATTTTAGAGGAAAAATTATCTCATATAAAAACTCCCGTCACGCTATCCATAATTGGATGTGTTGTTAATGGACCAGGAGAAGCAGCAATGACTGATGTAGGTATTACTGGGGGAAAAAAAGGAAGTAATATGCTGTATTTATCAGGAGTTCAGAAAGAAAAAGTTTTAACTGATGATATGATTAATAAAGTTGTGAATGAGGTTGAAAAAAAAGCGTCTGAAATTGAAAAAAATTAAATGATTCCAGAAAAAACAATTAAAGAATTAGTTAACAAACATTCTGGACTAGAAAAAGAATTGTCATCTGGAAGTTTAGACAAAAATAAGTTTGCAGAAAAATCCAAAGAATACTCTGATCTAAATGAAATTATCGGAGAGGTAAAAAAATATTTATCCTTTGAAAAAGATCAAAAAGATTTACAAAAAATTATAGAAGATAAAAATAGTGACATAGAACTGAAAAAAATGGCAGAGACTGAATTGAAAGATTTAAAATCATTGAATGAGGATAATGAGAAAAAAATTAAATTATTTTTATTACCAAAAGATGAAGCAGATAAAAAGAATGCAATTATTGAAATTCGAGCAGGAACTGGAGGTTTAGAGGCAAGCTTATTCGCCAGTGATTTATTTAAAATGTATGAAAAAGTAAGTCACAAAAAAAAATGGCTATTAGATCTAATTTCGATATCGAAGAGTGAAGCTGGTGGTTTAAAAGAAGTTATTGCTAGCATAAAAGGAACAAATATTTACTCTACTCTCAAATATGAAAGTGGGGTTCATAGAGTTCAAAGAGTTCCAGACACAGAAACACAAGGTAGGGTACACACATCCGCTGCAACAGTTGCGGTCTTACCTGAAGCAGAAGAAGTAGATTTAAAAATAAATGAGTCTGATTTGCGAATAGATGTATTTAGGTCTGGTGGTCCTGGTGGACAGTCAGTGAATACCACTGATAGTGCCGTTAGAATTACGCATATTCCAACTGGCCTTTCTGTTTCTCAACAAGATGAAAAATCACAACATAAAAATAAATCAAAAGGTATGAAAATCCTTAGAGCTAGACTTTATGAATTAGAAAGAAATAGAATTGATAAAGAGAGATCACAAGATAGAAAAACAAAAATAGGCACAGGAGATAGATCTGAGAGAATAAGAACTTATAACTTTCCTCAAGGAAGAGTAACTGACCATAGGATAAATTTAACTTTACATAAATTGGATGAGTTTTTAGAAGGAGAAGCATTTGATGAAATGATAGAGTCATTAACACTCCAGGCTCAAGAAGAAAGATTAAGTAACTTAAAATAAAATGATGAATTTAGTAAAAGCATTGTCTGATGCAAAAAATATTTTAAAAAAGGGGGGATCAAGGTCTCCTATGTTAGATTGTGAAATTATAATGTCAAAAGTCTTAGGCAAAGATCGAGGCTACGTCTTATTAAATTTAGAAAAAAATTTAAAAAAAGAAAAATTTGATCAATTTCAAGATTTAATTAAACAAAGACTTAATGGAAAACCGGTTGCATATTTGATTGAAAAAAAAGAATTTTGGAACAACGAATTTCAAATTAAAAAAGATATATTAATTCCTAGACCAGATACAGAAATTCTTGTGGAGCAAGTTCTGAAAATGACAAAAAATAAATTCAATTTGCGAGTTTTAGATATAGGAGTTGGTTCAGGCTGTATATTGTTATCGATTTTACATGAAAAAAAAGATTTTTATGGTGTAGGGGTTGATATTAGTGATAAATGCATATCTTTAAGTAAAGCAAATGCACAAAAACTTGGATTAATTAATAGGGTTAAGTTTTTGAAATCTGATATTGACAATTTTTTAATTGGCAAATATGATCTGATAGTAACTAATCCTCCTTATATAAAAAGACGATCTTTAAAATATTTGGAAAGAGATGTTGTGAGATTTGAGCCTAAATTGGCTCTTGATGGTGGATTAGATGGGTTATCAGAAATCAGAAAAGTTATATACAGATCATCTGAACTGATAAAAAAAAATGGAAAATTTATTATAGAAATAGGTTTTGATCAAAAAAAAGAAGTAAAAAATCTATTAGAAAATAAAGGGTTTTATATAAATAAAATTGTTAAAGATTTATCATTTAATGACAGATGCATAATATGCACCAAAATTTAAAATAATTAAAAATTTATGGTTACTTTCAGAAATAATAACGGCAGAAGAGGAAATTTTAGAAGAGGTGATAGAAACTATAAACAAAATTCGGATAGACCAAAGTATGGATCAAGTTTTTCTAACAATGACAGTTTTCAGAGAAAGGTTCCAGGGAGGAATAATCATAATGCATCAAAATTAATTGAGAAGTATAGTAATCTTGCAAGAGAGGCTTTATCATCTGGAGACAAGATTTTGTCTGAAAATTATTTTCAGCATGCTGATCATTTCACAAGAATTTTGAGTGAACAAGAAAATTTTAAAAGATTAAAAAATTCTGACATAAATTCTGATCAAAATAAGACATCTGATGAAAATCAAAAAGATGATAAATTGTCAGAAAAAGATAAAAATAAAGCTAATACTTCACAGTCAGAGGCTAGTTAGTTTATACCAATTATTTTTTCAGATTTTAATACATCGAGTTTAATTTTTTTTGTTTCGAATAATTCTCTTTCTTTCCCTTTTAAAATTTTGCCTGACGGCAGTTTTAGAGTTTGGGAATTAATTTTTTTTCCATTTACAATTACTTCATAATGTAAATGAGGGCCTGTCGATTTACCTGTAGATCCAACATATCCAATTATCTGAGCTTGTTTGACTCTCAAGCCTTTTCTAACACCTTTTGCAAATTTAGACATATGGGCATAAACAGTTTGATAGGTAGAGTTATGTTTTATAACTACACAATTTCCCCCACCTCCACACCAACCAGCTTTTTTAATTACTCCATCACCAGATGCCATTATTGGGGTTCCCATTGGTGCAGCAAAATCTGTTCCACGATGCATTTTATTAAATCCATCGATAGGATGTTTCCTCATCCCAAAGGGTGAGGAAAGCCTTGCGCCATTAATGGGCGTTTTCATTAATGCTTTTTTTACACTTTTACCATTCTTATCATAGTGGCCTTTGCTTCCACTTTTGTCAAAGAAATATAAAGAATTATCTTGTCCACTTAATTTTAAATTTGCAAAAAGAATGTTTCCAGTTTCAATAATTTTTCCATCATCGTTTAAAAAAACTTCGTACATAATTTGAAAGCTATCACGTTTTCTTATATCTCTTTGAAAATCAACTTGAAAACCATAAATTCTTGCAAATTCAACAATTACATTTGCTGGTATTTTTTGTTTAATGGCAGCTTTATAAAGACTTTGCAAAATTATATTTTCTTTATAAAGAATATCTTTATTTAGTTTTGTTATTAAAATTTTTTGATCAAATTGATTTGACTCAGTGTTCCTAGTTAAATAAATTTTTTCAGTCTTAGAAATTTGAAAGATAAATTCTTTAATTAGAGAATTTGACTGGTCAATAGTGAATTTAATTTTATGATTTGTATTTAATTTGTTAAGCTTAATTTTTTTTGATATTTTCTTTTTTATTTTCTCAATTTCTAGGTCATTTATTTCATAGGAGGCTAAAATTTTGCTAAAAGTTTCTCCTGCAGATATTTTATGTTCTATTTCTTTGAATCTTGGTTCTAATTGATTGAAAGTATAATTTAATGTTTTTTTTAAATATACGTTATTTATTATAGTTTTATAATTACTGTAAATTTTTGTTTTATTAAAATTATAATAAGATGTAGAAATAATTGTTACTAAAATTAATATAAATAAAGCAAAAATTTCAGCGTTTCTTTTAATTTTATTTTTTAAAAAATTGATCATTAAGATTTAATTTTTTAAACTATTAATGCAGCATCGCTTAAAAATCAAAAAAAACCCTGTAAAATGAGGGTTTTTTTAAGACCTTTTTGCTTATATAGACTTGATTTCCTATTATTTTAGCCTATAAGCAACAATCTTTCTCAAGAAATTGTTACAATTACAACAAATTAATGAGGATTATTGAGCTTTTTTGCTCAATTAGCTATTTAAAACGTAAAAATTTAAGAAGAGAAGTGTGGACGGTTAAGGTTACCAAAA
>MDTG01448609.1_pt1 | contig 17427 bp, 12 predicted proteins | sample 811421 | NCBI WGS metagenome assembly MDTG01 (sample SAMN05326645, study PRJNA326480) | marine metagenome | isolation source: seawater | place: Pacific Ocean: South East | collected 2011
AGCTTCAACAGAGGAAGTAGATGATGCTTCTGAAGAATCCTATGCCCCGGGTGTGGTTGAAGGCGATTCTAATCAGACCACTCTGTTCGGAGGTGATGTCTGATGGCCCGTGTAAATGATCCTGAATTGACCAAAGCTCGCCTACACATGGTAGTAGAAGAGATGTATGATCGAATTGTGAAAGGGGAGCCTCCAACAATGACCTTGCCAGTCAGAACCAAAAACAACATTGGTTTTGATAGAAAATTGGGCGTATACAAATATGGTAAAAAGCGCTCAACTAGAGATGCCACAAGTCTTGGTTCCGCAAAAAATCTGCTTCGGGCGTTGCACGTTGTCGAATTTATCGAAGAAATGATTGAGGCGGGTAAGTCTTCGACGTTAAGAGAAATGTACTACATTTCAGAGGCTTGGGGACTTGGAAAATTCGGAAGTCAAAATGAATCAAACAACTTAGCCGAGGATTTGGAAGTTGTAACCTCATGTCTTAGAGAGGATTTCAAGTTACGACCTGAAGAAGATGGTGCTCGAATGATTGGTAACGTAACCATCAATGAGTTAAATCGAAGAGGGCAGTGGATGACCATCAATGCTAGAGACGATGTTGGAGATTCTGGTTATGGCCTGCCATATAATGTAGAAATCGAGAAGATACAGTTGAAAGAGCATGATGTGAAATTCCTGATGGCTATCGAAACTGGTGGTATGTTTGACAGATTAGTAGAAAATGGCTTCGATGAAGAATTCAATTGTGGATTAATTCATCTCAAAGGTCAGCCAGCCCGGTCTACACGTAGAATTATGAAGCGCATGAACGAAGAATGGGATTTACCAGTAATAGTATTCCTGGACGGTGATCCATGGTCCTTCAGAATCTTTGCTTCCATTGCATATGGCGCCATTAAAACAGCACATATATCGGAATATCTGGCGACCCCTTCTGCAACTTATCTAGGGATCACTGCTGATGACATCCTAGCCTATGATCTTCCTTCGGATGACCTGTCAAAGAAAGATATTGAAGCACTAAATGCAGAATTATCAGATCCAAGGTTTGCCGATAGTTGGTGGCAGGATCAAATCAATATGATGCTTGAGATCGGTAAGAAGGCTGAACAGCAATCTCTGGCGAAATATGGATTAGATTTCGTTACAGATACTTATCTTCCAGAAAAATTGGAAGAGCTTGGTTTGGCTTGAGCCGTTTGGTTGAAGATAGAAAGCCGTTTAGGTGAAATTATGCAGCCCGCTCAAACCACCTCGCCCTGGCCCAAGCGAATACTAATCGCGGGGGCTGTTCTGAGTGTTTGTGGTATCGTTTCATTTGTCTTAATAGGCGGCCCTCTAGCCGAAGTTAGTGACCCAAGAGAAATTTCTGAGCACACTGTTGAGAATGAAATTGATACAATTACTCTAGAAGAAGGATGTTGGGTTGTCCATGTCGAAGGAAGCGATAGCGATTATGATGTTTCATTCAGTTATGTCGAAGATGGGGCTGAAGCAGATTCTGTCGATGATGATTGTAAAACCGATTTTCAAACAATTGATAATGAAGTCGAATTTTCTACTATTACTACGCTAAATATTGAGGAAGAGTCTGAAATATTAATCACAACCGAATGTGAAGAAGAGGATGGTTGCGAAAACCCTCTCTTGTTCACTAATGGAAACGAGGCTGCTATGAATCAGTTGGAAATTTTGCTAATACCGGGAGGTTTGTGTGGAGTCGGATTCATTCTTATCCCGCTTGGTTGGCTTTTAATTTCAATAAATCGAGGCAGGGAAAACAAAGTTGGTTTAGTGCAAAATCAAATTATTTCAACTACTCCTTTAGAAGAAACTCCGCAGACGAATCAGGAAATGTTGACTACCGATCAGTTATACAAATTAATGCGAGGAGAAGTCCCAACCGTTGAACAACAAACCCAGAATGTTCCGAGTCCATTTGTAGATGCAGATACGAGAGTTCGAAAAATGCCCGATACTAAAGTTGGTGGATCAATAAACAAAGCCAGTTCATACACTCACGAGAATCCGCCTACAGACGAGTCTTGGAAGAACTGGGATGAATCTTAACACTGATGCGACGGGTTCATAGGTAACCTTCTCTAGGTAACTATTGGTTGTGAAGTCGTGGCTGGACTTGACGAGGCTCTTTCGATTCTACAAAATAAGGCTCGAAGGTCGATTCTTGAGCGGTTGGTTAGAGAACCACATTACCCCCTCCAATTAGCCGACCAGATTGGAATTTCGCAACAAGCTGTGATGAAACATTTGAAGTTGTTAGAAAATGCTGGTTTTGTTGTAAAAATGAAGGCTGCGAGCAATAAAGGAGGGCCTCCAAAAAATATTTACTCGGTTCAACAAGCGATTTCAATCCGTATTGATCTAGGGCCTGATTTATTCCAATGTAATCAGAGAATATTGCCAGCAGGTGGCCCGCTCAAACTTTCCAATCGACTAAAGGGAGAGATTGTGAAAGTAGCCGAAGTTGTTAGTGGAAGGAAAAAAATTAGTGTTGGAGAAGGTGCACATCACCTCTCTGCCATTTCTGAAGCGATTGAAAAATTAGATTATGAAAGAGACGCTTTGATAGCATTACATCAACAGATAAAACAACGGGTTTCATCGACAGTGGATTCTGATTTCGATTCTTATGAACAACGATTAGTGATTCATAATATTCTAGAATCTCCTCGCTCAAATTTCAATTTCAAAGAATTCGCTCGTGAATTACAACTTGGAGCTGAAGCAAGTGAGCGGTTAATGGATGAAGTCCGTTCAAGAGTCGTTAGACAGTTGGCAGAAAGATCCGGTCAATTCATTGCTGGGTCACAGACCATTGAACTTCCTTGGTGGGCAGCCCTTGGCATCGACCCCGGGGGAAGTCCTTGAGGCCGATGCTTTGAACTTAGTTTCAGATTTCGTCATCTAAAACAGATATCAAACTGCTTTGTTCTGCTAGTCTCTTGTTAACTTCAGCACGACGTCCGCGTCCTACCAAATACAAGACTCCGAATAGAGAGAATGTCAATACTAGAACACCAAATGGTAATGCCCAGTTGCTGACAATTTCTCCAGCAACATCTAGGAATGGTGACTCGCTAGATAGTGGTTCATCGACTACGCGGATGTTATCGCGCTCACTAACCTCAACGATGTTGTTCATTGGATCTACAACTACAACTACATCATACGAACCTGCAGATACAGGATATAATAGATACAATTCTATTTCCTGAGCATCTTCGCTAGCATCAGGTGCTAGTAGAGCACCTATCGTTTGACGGGTCACAACAGAGTCTTCAGGACATCCGTCATCTCTGATGTCATCGAGAACCTCTTCGGTTGCTTCGTCAAATTCACAAAGAATAACTTCAATGTTTGTGGCGTGAACGTTTCCTGTATTTTGTAGAACGACTCTAACAGGGATTGTGTTATCGACTTCGTTACTTGTACTAGAAACCGAAACTTCTGAGATTACCAAGTTAGGAGCTCTTAGGCGTAAAGTAACAATCAGTTCGTTTGAATCCAGAAGATCTCCTGACCATTCTGGGCTATCATCGTGATCTCCGTTGTCTTCCATATTGCCTGCCATACTTGTCACCTTCAAACCGATATCTCTAGTATCTAGTTTAGCGCCGGTAGATATGTGCACAGTAGCAATCATCGTATGAGTGGTGTATGGATCCATTGTAGGTAATCTCCACTCGTTAATATCCTCCAACCAAACACATTCGTCTTCAGGGAATTCTTCGGCTGTAGATTTCATTTCTTTGCATTCAGTTTCGATAATCAGGTCGCTACCAACGTACTTGACCATCTTCCAATCCACATACCACTCAGAAAGTGTATTCATTCCTGGAATAGGATCGAACTCTTCCCCTCCAGAATCGCTTTTTATCATAGTGTGGTTGTGCAATGAAGGAGTATCTGGTACGTTACCTGCATTTGTAATGTTGACTATGAATTCTACAATTCTACCTGGGGCGCTAGTCTTCACATCGTTGTCAACAGATTCATCCATACTGATTTGCATATCATAAAATTCATTCACTGTGATATTGAATGTTATATCATTGCGTAATCGGGTAACCTTGTTAAGATCTTCATTCATGTAAACTTCTTCGCTGAGCGCTTGAATAACAACTGTGTATTTGCCCGCTGGCACTTGATTAGGAACATTGATTGTGATAGGGACTTCTTGTCCGGTGTCTCTCTGCAACTCTTCTAGTGTGCCCCTTGGGATGTCAATATCCCATAGAACAGCTATTCCTGAAGAGTCGCTAACGCTACTCAAGCGTAAATCGTAATTGTCAGGTCCATTTCCAGTGTTTATGACTGTAGTAGGAATTTCCCAACTATCTCCTGGATTTACCATATACTCGGTTTCAATTTCTTTATCAAATTGCAATCCATAAACGTGTTCAACGTTCGTGGAAAGTGTGACTGAGTTTGCAACGCGAGGATATCCTTCCAAATGGGCTTTAACCGTTACAGCGGGCCCTAATCCGGCATTGGCGTTAATCGGTGCACAAACTGAAACTTGTACTGTATATTTTGTTTCAACTGGCCACAACCTAGGGCTCATTGGATCTTCGACATCTCTCGGGCCTGGCGCATTAGAGAAATCTAAGTCTACAGTCCAATGATCCTGTCTCCAAGTTGCCAGATCAATCTCATCGGGTTTGGCTTCTGGTGCCCCTGGTGTTGTGAACACTAGATAGCCTGGTTCGTAGTTTTTGATGACATCCAAGTCGTAGACAGCACAGGATGCAGTATTGAAGGTAGATGGTTTGATGATTTCACTTGTATCAAATATTTCAAAGACAATATTTCCAATAGAACGTATTGAGACGTTTATCCACAGCTCAAGAACATCGTAAGTCCCTTTTTCCACAGACTTCAAAGGTTCACCTTCAGACCAACCTTTCACATAAATGACGAAGGTTGCCGGCACCTGACTTGTTGGAACTGTGACTTCTAAATTCTTAGTTACAGTTTGTCCCGGATCTAGTGAAACTTGTAGTGGGAAGTTTACTCCCCAACCAAACGGCAATAGCCATTCTTGTTGCCCTTCAAGAGTGTTCGGATCATAGAATGCGAATGTGTCGAATACATTTCCAGTATTGGTTACTGTGATAGAGAATATCGCGGTCTGGCCTTGTTCTACATCGGCCATTCTGTGGCTAGTATCCAAGTCGATTCCGTGCACAACGTCCATCAGAGTCAGGGTTAGTCTCTCAGACCTAATTGCTGGGTCTTTCTGAGAGATTGCTGAAACTGTGATGTAAGCTAGTTGGTCTTCATTTGCTTGGTAAATCGAAGGCGCTCTAACTCGCAAGTACATACGGGCCATTTCCCCTCCTTCAAGGAAGATAGGGGTGTCATCAAAGATGGCAGTATGATTGTTAGAGAAGTAGAGATTTGCTGTCCAATTCTCAGGCATACCTGTCAAATTTAGATTGTATGTATCTGCCACTAGATCCTTGGGGCCCGGTGTTGTGTTGTTGATTGTTAAATTGTAAATCGTTTGTTCTCCAGGCTCTATTACGTGATAGTATGTTTCACCAGCGTCGAACTCGACATCTACTTGCCCTGTTAGGACGTGTGAGTAACAAATAGTCCAAGGCCCGCCATTGCTTTCATCTGAACACTTGTTAGTATCCGACCAAGCGATATGGGCTCCGCTTCCTAAATCGTTAGAGAATGCAGGAGGTTGTCCAAGCGACGGTTTTGATAATTGGTTTGGACCCAATTTGAACGATGACCATGAAGTTACAGCTGTAGAATTCCATGGATCTAATGCTGTCTCGCCTGGACCTGTTTCGTCTGTAGCATTCAATCTAGCATAGCGGATTTCTTCTCCGGCACTTGCATTACCGAAATCTAGCCAAGCTATGTGAACATTGTTTTGAGGGTCGGTTAGAAGTGCAGGGTAAGCAGAGTTCTGGCTGCTTCCTTGAGGCATTTGTTGCTGTCCTTCTACTTCTGAAATCGGTGTATCTTCAACTCTCTTGATTGCATATGTAGACAATCCTTGAGGCACACCGTCCCATTCTCCTGCACCTTGTAGGCGCAGTTTAGTGTAGTAAATCTCGTATGGAACATTCTTCTCAAATCCATAATCACGACCGTCCATCCAAGCAATGTGTGTATTTCCTTGCATGTCCACTCCGATTGATGGGTGGAATGAGAATGCGTCATCTATTGTGACACGTGTGTCGTTTACTACTACAAGGTGGCCTTCACTTCCTCTGCCCAAATCTTCCGCGTATCCATTGCCCAGAGTTGTGTGGCCTGGTTGTCCAGGTACCCATTGTGGGTCATTATCCATCTTACCATACGGATCCAATACTGTCATGAAGATTTCACGAGAGTTGTTGGTGGAGATGTAAACCATTGCTTCTACAAGAAGTTGCATTTGGCTAGCCCCTCCGGTTCCAGATGGGAATTCGTAGGTTTGTCCTCCTGCATCAGTAGATCGTATTGAGGTTCCCGGACAGTTTCTAGCTGATGTGGAAACTACGCCATTTGGACATTGAGCCAAATCTCTCATGTGAGATTCGATATTGCCTGCGCCACCGTAAGATTGGCCGTACAATCCAACTGGAATGACTCCTGCGTTGAGACAGTTGTCGTGAGCTTCGTTAATCGAAGTAGTATCATCTGCTTGCTGAGAAGGGTCTCCGTCTTTCGGGCCCTCGTCAGAAATTGGAAGAACTATCTTTGTAGCATTAGGGTTCCACTTGTGATCTGAAGATGTTGGTGGATTTCCTGGAACGTTACCTATTGCATCTTTCCAAGAAAGACAGGCCCAGTTAGAACCTGGCCCCCAATCTTCTCCAGAATAACCAGAGTATGTTGCGCCGTTGTAAACAGTTCCCGGTAGAGTCCTTAATCCTCCTGAGTCGTCGTTGTTAACAAGCCCAAGAGCGGTGTTTCTCGGTCCAGAGTTCTTGTTGTGCTGGGCGCAATTACCCTGACTTGCAGCGCCAGGAAGGGTTCCTCCTAGTCCGTAAATTGTTTCGTAAACAGTCATGTTTCCTTCTTCCAACATAGGTTTAATTCCTTGGAAGTTGCCACCTGATTGGAAGTTACCGCCGTAAATAACGGTACAAACATCTGCCCATTCAGAGTACATAGAACCTGATGTATCTACTACGAAAACCAATTCGACCTTGCCACCGCGAGTATCGTCCCAGGCAATTTGTACTAAATCATTAGCATCTACAACAATATCCGGGTGTCCTTTGTGTCCAATAATTGGAGTAAGTAGGGTGTCATCGAAAAGAACGATTACATTCTGTACGCTGTAATCTGGCTGCAGCATTTTGTAGTAAATCTGTGGTTGTTGGAAAAACATATCGAGAGTATCATAGTTATCTTGCCATACAATGTGGACATTTCCTTTACTATCAACATCAATTGCAGGCCAGTCTCGATTGTTGATATGCTGTGCTACAATGTAATCATCGATTGCAGTTAGAGTTCCGTCATCGGTAGTAGAACCATCCATTGCGGTGTTGAAAGGATGAAGTGCGGTGTACATGATTTTGTGTTGACCAGAATGATCGGCCCAGGTAATGTGGACTATGTCGTTGTCGTCAATGACCATATCTGGATGGTAAATTTTGTGAAGCCCCGCCCCTGTTACTTGTGTAGCATCAATCAGTGTCTCTCCACGTGGTGAAATCATGGAGTAGTACAGATGCTGATTAGATCGACTCCAAACAACGTGGACGTTGCCTTCGGAGTCTGATGAAACAGCTGACATTCTGTCAGAAGTGCTGCCCCCGTCTACGACTTGTATTGCTTCTGTTATTACGACTTGAGTTGCTGCTGCTGGAGCTGCAACCAATAGTGCTGATAAAGTTGAGAGCAGCATTATTGCTGCAAGGCTGACCGACTTTGCTTTTTGTCCCATGTGTATACCTTCCTAACGACATAGGCAACGTTACAACACTCCTACTTAACCGCGCCCCTTACAGGTCATTAGAAAGATTAGCAAATTTAGGCGAGATTATATCCAATCTGAAGGGTCAAATCCTTCACCAAAAGACATCGATTCATCAGTGTGTATTTCTTTTGGTTGTTGGCTTACTGGTTTATCGCCAGTACGTTTTTTTGCTCGGTCTTGCCAATCATCAACAGGTCCTGGTTTTCCAGAACCTTTGCCGAATGTGTATTTTATCTCGTGGATTATTCCTAATTTGGCTAGCCAAAGCCTTCGTAGATTTTGCATCATCTCATTCTTTGTCAATCCATCAAACCACACAGGCTCACTCACATTGAATGCTTGTAATGGGCCTGGGCGTTGTTTTCCTGAATGGCCAAGATGGATCCCCCAATCAACTCCGGATGCGATTAGTTGCATTCGACATTCATGCATCCAAGACTTCCATTCTTCTTCATCGGTTTTCATCAAGTCCCGCATCGAGTTCTGTTGGCCTTCGTCCACTCTAGTCATCGAAGAAATCGCCAATAAATCTCTGCCCTTTGGAATGACGATTGCGAACATGTGCCCATTCTTGCCTTGTGGGTATTTTATCAATAGGTGTAATTGGGCCCTAGGGTCTTCCTGTTCCCGGATTTCTATCCTCTCACTATCCAACCAAGCGCGGACCTGGCCCTCCACTTCATCCGGCGACATATTAGGTCCGAGATGGTCCACTAACTTGAATAGTTCAGTTTAATAATTCACGTAATTTTACTAAATCTGCTTTAACCTTTGAATTGGTTTTTAGCCTTCTTAGTAATTTTTTAGAATCTGAAATACTATCCCACCCCATAGCAAAGAATACTCCGGATAACCAGAGTAAGAATATGAAAAAGACCCATAGAATTACTGCTGCCAATACTTGTTCGATTATTGATCCCGATAATAGTGAAGCGTTTATTCCTAGTTCTACTTCCAATTCTGAATTAAAAATTAAAGCCATTATAGTAAATATTGTGGCAATGATCGGCCACCACAATAGTGACCCAAACATTCCGAATAAGAAATGGTAAGATGTCCGGGCGTCCAATCCTTCGTCCGTTCGATCACCTAGCAACCTACCGGCTAAGATCTGTGGTCCCATTCCGATGATGATTGTTGGAAGGAGAATAAGCATGGGAATAAACTTCGCAAAATTAGTCAATACCCCGCTCGGAGAAACCCCTCTCAGTCCGTCACCTTTCGAATTGATATCTGTTGCATCCAAAACTGCTGAATCAAGAGTGTCTCCAACTCTAGTTGCGATTTCTTTCACTTCATCGGAAGCTGGTTCATCCTTTAATCTCCTAACTTCTAAGACTTCTTCGCGCCAGGTCAGAGTTCTACCTTCCTTGATTCGGCTTTGCATATGAGCGATTACTCCGTCTCTGTAAACTTCACTAAAGGTGTCCCTGTCAGGAGTCATTGGGGCTAGTTTCTCCTCAACCAAATCTCTCAGGTTTAGGACTAAGTCCGCTGGCGGTTCCGCCCAATCTCCTTGCTTTACCGATTGTATCAAATAATCCGGAATTTCTTCATGTGGTAATTCAATAGGTTCGCCATATTCAACCCAACAATCGGTTCTGAAAAAATGTCGGGTTCTGAAATGAAGACCTATCGGTATCAATACCGGAATATTTGCATCTATTGCTTTTGCATGTGCAGCAGCCGCCAATACTGTACGGAATGGCCCCGTTTTTACCCTGATTAAATGGCTTTCAGAATGGCTAGTTCCTTCCGGGAATAACGCACAAGCAAAGCCATGAGATATCCCAGTTGCTAAATTCAATAACGATCTCCCGTTTAAGCGGGTTGCTTCTTCCTCAGTACATCCTCCACGTAATAATTCAGCCTTCCTAACAACAGGCTGAACTGCAAACTTTCGAGCCCAGAAACCCAAAATTGGCCGGGTCACAAGGTCATGTCTTCCGCCGACTACAAACATCTTGGGGTGCGTTAGAAAAATCGAAATCGGATCGACTAGACCGTTGGTGTGCCATGCTGAGCACATACTTCCTCTATCAGTGGGTATGTTCTCAGTTCCTGATACTTCGAAGGTTCTGAATATTGAGTTGAATGTTCGTCTAAGAAGAAAATACCCCAATTCCATAAAGAATGGAGAGCCAGGATATTTTTCGTCAAATTTTGGAAGAGGCGTGTTTACTAACCTTTCATAATCCATTTTGGTAGCAGAGGATGATAATTCGGGCAACAGCTCGCCATTATGGTCTCTTGCGCCATCTTTTCCTTTTTTCATTTTGATGCCCCCTGTATATCTTCACATAATTTTGCCAACCCTTCAAAGTCAGGGGGGTTTGGGGGTCTTGAATTGGGAAACATTGCTGGTAATGCCTTACCTAGATCTCCTACTAATCTTGGAATTACATGGACGTGGACATGTGGGATTTCCTGACCTGCGAGTGGGCCATCGTGCACTACAACGGTAAAATCGGTGGTCTTGAAGTATGCTGTAAGTTTGGATTGTACCTCTGCAACTCCCGCCCATAACTCAGATAGTTCTGATTTAGACAAATCTATGATTCTTTGAACTGGCCTCTCTGGAACAACCAATGTATGGCCTTGAGAACGAGGAAATACATCAAGGAATGCCCCCCACTTTTCACCCCTTCCGATGAAGTTACCAGGAACTTCGCCAGATAGGATTTTTTGGAACAGGGTTTCCTCTGCCATAACTAATCCTAACAGAGTGCGCTTCAAAATATTGAGGGTGGTTTCCTTAAAGTTCAGGGGCCAGAATCCAAGTCCCTGAACTACCTTTTCTAATTGCAAGGGTTGACATGTTGCCTTCAGCATCAACCAAGGTGTGGTGCATTTGCTCAGGGTCTGTTTCAGTAAAATCCGATCTCTGATGAACGCCTCTGCTTTCGGTTCTTGAAAGGGCGCTTTGTGTTGTTGCTTTAGCAAGTCTAATTCCTGCTTTAAGACGAAGTGCTTCTAATAAATTCGAGTTGAAAAGTCTGCTTCCATCATCAATGTGTAACTTTTCAGATGATGCTTCTAAGTCATTTAATTGTTCTAGAGTTGCTTTCAATCCGCTCTCATTTCTAATCGTTCCAACATTGGTTGACATCAAATCTGTAAGTTTGGCAAATAGCGGGCCTGCTCTTTGAACGGGTCCTTCTTCGGCTCCAGCCATGTCGAAATCTAAGTCTGCTTCTGCAACTCCTAATTGTGTTTCTAATGCTGCTCGACCTGAAAATGATGTTTTTGCTGCATGTTCTGCTGCATGTTTTCCTGATTCTGCACCACCTGCTAAGGCATCTAGTAATCGATTGCCGGCAATTATTCCTGCACCATGTACACCTGAGCAAGCTGAATCTCCAGCCGCATAAAGTCCTGTGAACCATCGTGACCATTTTCCAGATATAGCCCTGCCATATTCATCGGTGACTATGCCCCCTAAAGTAGCGGAGGCTCGTGGACTTACAGGGATTGTTTGCTTCAATACGTTAATTCCTAACCGTGTAGAAAGTAACTCTGAAGTTTGAGACCACCATATGTTGGAGGCTCCCATCTTCCTGGCATCCAGGACGATTTCTTGATCATTGATTGCATTAACAATACGATTTGCGTCGGCGAAGTCGTCTACTTCCAATGGATCGCCATTCTGGTGGTGTAGAGTTGCCCCATCGGCTAGCATACCAATTGGTAAAACAACATTTGTTCCAGATACTGCCAATGGAGTCCAAGAAACAAATTCCAATCCTCTAACAGAAAGTCCGCTCCTCATTGCCAAATCTAGTCCTAATCCAATCGAAGTTCCTGTCCAAATGCCTTCATAGCCCCCATCTGCAACAATTACACATTTGGCTTGGAGGGGATTGACTAATCCTGTTGACAAATCTAAAGATATCAATCCATGAACTTGCTCATCCGTATGAACAAGGCGGAGTGGAATTTGGTCTCCTCTTCTAACAACGCCGTGCCTCATACATTGTTCTTCCAAAACCTGTTGGGTTTCTCTGGACATTGCATCTCCAGCGCCTGCTAAACGAGGTAGTGTGTGGCCAGCAGCGCGGCGAACCAATGGTATGCCATCTGCGTCACGGCGGAAAATTACTCCCCATCTTTCCAAAAGGTCGACTTGTCGAGTAGCTTGAGAAATGCGATTTGAGACAATGTCTTGGTCGCAAAGAAAGGCTCCAGTTCGAATTGTGTCGTCTCGATGAGACTTGGTTGTACTTTCTTTGAGTGGTGCCGCAATACCATCCATTGCTGAAGAATTGCCAACTCCTAAACTATCTGCAGACATCATCAATGTTGTTGCGCCTGCCTTCGCCGCACTAGCTGATGCGCGTAGTGCCGCAGGTCCGTCCCCGATTACGATGATGTCCCATGCTTCCAAGTACTCCACCTCCGGTGAGTTGAGCGAAGTGTGGGCATGTCATAAGCAACGCGCCTAAACTCTCATTCAGTGTTAGAAGAAATATCTAATGCCGGAAGTGGATTTTCTCCTTTCGTCCTTGCTTTCAGCATTCTTTTTAGGCGCTGTCTAGAAAGATTACTATCTCCTGTTAACACCTTTGTTCGAATAATTCTCGAGCCGATGATTGTGTCATCGTCATCACGGAGGATTACCTGTACATTTCTTCTGCCTTTTACCGACGAACCCCATGCTACTCCGATCCACAAAATAACGCCTTTCTCAAGATATTTGGGCATCCAGTCTAATGCGTCTTCCACTAATTTGTCAGTAATTTTTACTGCTTGCTCAGGCCCTGGACAAGAACTTAGTTCAAAACGATGCACTTGGCTTTCAGGCATGCCTCCTGGCACAATTACTTCCACGGTTAGGTGCCTGTCTGCTCCAGTTTGGTTGTTTAATGCAATGAATAAATGTCCTGTTTGGTTATCGCATTGTGAGGCGAGGGCCAAATCCATTCTCCAGTCATCTTTGGTGATTGCAGCAGAGCCCGACAGCAAATCGTTCTGCAGCCTATCCAATAGATCGAACACTTCAACCTGCCAAGCTCTAGCATGTGCAATTAATCGTTGTAATCTGACCCAGTTAAACTGTTCGTCTTCATCAAGTAACAATGTCTGAATAGACATCGGTTTAATGAATTCTTTCAACTCGTCCAGTGTTTCCTCATCACTTAGATTACCGCGACTATTCAGATGCATCAAATACAAAATTCGCTCTCTTGCTTGCCTTTTATCCACGCCAGGCAATATCGAATGAGAGAGTTTGTCCTCCCACAAATTCCACAATACAGAATGGTCGGGGTCCAAATGTGCGTATACTAAATCTCCAAGAATAGTGTCTAATTTCATCGGATGATGAGTTGGTGAATGTAATACAAGATAAGGTAATTCATCGCCCAATTTCCGGATTTCATCTGAAGTGAATATTGCGTGATAAGATAAAGCTAGACTAGTAGTTAGGGTGATTAATAGTATCAAATTGTAAGCTAAACCATTTGGTTCAAGGCCGGCTGCTAAAATTAAGAGGAATAGAGAGGTTACCGCCAAAATTGATGCGATTGCATTGTGTAATCGAACATCGTTTAGTCCTGCTTTAATTCGATCCATTCCCGGTTCTGCCATCATATCTCTCTTTACACCTTTAACGATGGCTTCCTCCTTCCATAAGGACGAGCGTAAGACAAGAGCAGTCATCGCTCTTTCCGCAGCAATCAGCGCTGGCATGATCGAGATTAATAGCATCGGGACCCAAACTAAAATCATCAGTGTAGGCCTTGTAAGAGGGTGGTTGGGCGCAACCACACCCGCTAATGCTGTCATCGCCATCAGCAACCCTGCAATTCTCCTCATTAGCAAAACTGCTGGGTTAGATGCTAATTTCCCATATTTTATACGGTGGTTTTCAGCAGACTGGTAGTCTAAATAAGATGAAGATATTGAATCTTCAGCTCTATCGAAGTCTGCGCTGTAAGGGTTTGGTAAGCCAGACCCCATTCCGGGAAACACCTTCTTCGAAGTTGGGTCACCCATATGGCTGGCATAGGCTGCAATGGTATGTGGCTTTGGGTTGTATGACATCGATAGGTTGTTGAAAGATTGGCCTCACGGCGTGTTGGACACGTGGCCCAGCTGGATAAGGCGGCGGCCTCCTAAGCCGCAGATCGCGGGTTCAAATCCTGCCGTGTCCGCCATTCGCAATCAAGCAACCTAGCTTGACGAGATTTCTTTGACTCTATGTAGAAATTCCTCTAACTGAACTCTGCCGTGCATCGAAGTCTGCAGTTTTACATCGCATTCAGCTAATGCTCCCAGAAGCTCACATAGAATTGATTCTTCCAATAAGAGTCTGCCTGTAGTGAGTAGTCTGTGAATATGATAGACTACGTCTTCGGCTTCCAAAGCGTGTTCATTCATCAATTGGTCAAGTGCCCCTAGTGCCCCCTTCAGAACTCGCTTATTCCTACCGCCTTGTTTTTCCCATTTCCAATCATGAACTCGTCCTCGAAGAGCTTCTTCTAAGACTTGTTGTACGCCCACCAATGTGGTTGCGGCAACTACTTTTTGCAAATTTCTTCTATCATTGATTTTTTTGTGGCGCGATAATAATTCGAGTAAAAATACTGCCCTCCTTAAATTGCCATTTGCAACATGCGCAATATCGCCAAGAATGCCTCTAACGGGAGTCAGACTTTCTTTGACTGCAATTTCTTCAAGGCGATTTGTAATAATCTGACTTGATGTAGATGCAATTCTAATTTGCTTAGATCGGGAACGCAGAGCATCAATTATTCGAGATGGGGACCTTGCTGTAAAAATAAATCTCGAGGTGGATGATGTAGATTCCATCATTCGCCTAAGATATGGTTGGCGCGTTGGACCTAGATGGTCTGCGTCTTCAATAATTATCAAACGAGAAACCTTTGCAGATGTTGGGTCTGGAGATGCTGTGTTTTCAACTCCGGCAGGAGGTATGTCGCCGGCTTCGGCTATTGTCAAATTAGAATCGAACGAATCTAGAGAGGATCGCCCTGCCAAAGTATCCTTTGATGATGCCCCTCCTGGTTTAAGAAATTCTTCGAATCTTTTCATTGCACCGCTACTCTTTGCGAGATCCCGGGCCTGCAGAATATGTGTAGTAGATTGCCATGACGGCCCTAGGATTTGTCTTGCAACCAGCCTCCATGCTGCAGTCTTGCCAACTCCTGAAGGCCCTGCTAAAATTAAGTGAGGTGGATTTGCTTGTACGGCTACCTTTTGTAAATTGGATTGGATTGATTCAGACATCGCCAATTCATCGAATCGGCGAGGTGCATGAGACTCAAGCCAAGATGCCATCAACAATAATGGTAACGAGTGGGTCTTTCAACCCTCGGTAGGAAGTGGTTTCACTCTGCGTCCAGAATCTTATGTCCTGTTCTTCGCAGTTTAAGGAAAATGCGAGTTCCGCATACCTTGCATGTCATTGCAGGTTGCCACTTACCTTCACGGTCACGTGTAAAGCTCTGAATGGTTCCGCAATTAGCGCACTTGTAATCAACAGTGAGGTCAGCCATATCGTTCACTCTCAGCAGCGCGACCGGCCTCCCCCCTTTGAAGGTGTCCTTTGTGACAAGTAAGGTTCATGGGTGGCGCGCGGCCCCATATTGGCATGGCCGAGGATAAACTTGTCATCGATGTAGTAGACAATGGCGGCCAATGGACTCATCGAGAATGGAGAATGCTGCGATACCTCGGAGTGGATACCCAAATCATAGAGAATACCACTCCTGTTGAAGAATTACGAGAATTGGATGGATTGATCCTTTCAGGAGGAGCGGCTAGGATAGGGTTGTCTGGCGAATTAGGCAATTGTGCAGCGTTCTTAGAACTAAATATTCCAATTTTAGGTATTTGTGCAGGCCACCAGTTCATGGCTAGACACTACGGAGGAGATGCAAGAGAATCTCCCAAGCCAGAGTTTGGTGCGATGAGTATAGAGCTAGTAGGGAGCGGGGGGGCTATTTTCGCAAATACTGCGCAGACACAAACCGTCTGGGAAAGTCACAACGATGAGGTTCACATATTACCTGATGCATTCTTCATAACAGCTTCGAGTGATTCTTGCAACATCCAAGGTATGGAAAACGATGCAGGTGATCGCTTTGGCTTGCAATTCCATCCGGAAGTAAACGATTCGGAATTTGGTAAAGAGATGTTTGAAAACTTCGTCGAAGTGTGTAGGGTTGCAAAAACTGCTTAATTTCGGCTTTTTTCCTGTTGTTGGGGTTATGTTGGCCTCTCAACGCACCTTTTATTCGTTACGCATAATTATTCGGCCGTAATGCATAAAAATGGCTTTTCAGGGCTGTTTTTCTCTAATTTGTTTGCTTTTTGTACTGTTTTTTGGCATATTTTTGTTATTCAGAGTGTAATTCGAGAAAATAATGGATTTTTCGATAAAAACGCGTTTCATCATCTAAAAAATTTCAAGTGTATTAGCCCACAGGACAGTGTATGGCAAATGTGCTTGATGTTGAATTTGAGAGAATGGATGGAGAAGCCACCACTCTAAGGAAATTGGGCGAGAAGGGGGCCTCTCAATGGGTCGTGGCCAATGTAGCTAGCGCTTGCGGTTTTACTAGGCAATACCAGGGATTGCAGGATCTTTCAACCAGAGATGATGTTGTCGTTGTTGGGTTCCCGTGCAATCAATTCGGAGCTCAAGAGCCAGGGACTCATGAAGAAATATGTTCGTTTACCGAATCTAAATTTGGTGTGGATTTTCCATTGATGGCTAAGGTTGAGGTGAAAGGTGAAAATATGATCCCTCTCTTCAAGATATTATCTGAGTCTGCCGATTCCAGTGGTTATTCGGGTGAAATAAGATGGAATTTTGCTAAATTTGTTATCGACTCAGCAGGCCAAATCACACGTTTTACATCTAGAGATGAGCCAGAAGATTTGCTTTGAGATGTGCAAAATGCATGATTCGATTTCATCTAGGATTTAAGTCATCAAACTTTGAGGTTCGCTTGACGCGCTATTAGCACTATTTGCATACTGTGCTCAAGCATTGCTGCATTAGCCCACGCATCATCAAGATCGGCGCCGACACAATATGCCCCATAGCCACGAATAACTACGCATTTCATTCCACCTTGTTTCAGTGCTTCGGCGGTTTGCCTTAATGCGTCATCAGGATTTTCTTCGTCCGGATCTACGATGACGATTTTACCTAGTTCCTTTTTACCAATCTCGTCAATAGGTGTGCAAAGAACTAGGTCCTTTTCACAACTCACCGCAGTAGTATAAGCCCCCATCATGTGAATACACGCTGCTGGGCCACCTGTTTCTAACGACTTAGAGGCCAGTAATACCTCGAGTACTCGCCAATCCATAGGAGCACCATCAGGGGCCCCTTGGCCTAATCTTGCTCCAACCAATCCTCTTTCATTCAATCTTGCTAAAGTCGTTCCTTCACGTGTTGAAATCATAACTCCTGGCATTCCAGGATGGAGCATTGC
>MDTG01013315.1_pt1 | contig 17425 bp, 17 predicted proteins | sample 811421 | NCBI WGS metagenome assembly MDTG01 (sample SAMN05326645, study PRJNA326480) | marine metagenome | isolation source: seawater | place: Pacific Ocean: South East | collected 2011
ATCCTGGATAGCCAAGCTGAGCCATATGAGCGGTAGTGTCTAGCATACGATTAGCAAAGCCCCATTCATTATCATACCAGCCCATAATCCGCACAAAGCGGTCCGCTTGGACTTGGGTTTGTGTCAAATCAGCGACACAAGAATGGCTATCATGGTTGAAATCAACAGATACTAAAGGTAATGTGTTGACTCGCATTACCTTGTTCATGGAACCCTCTGAAGCGGCTTTTAATGCAGCATTGACGCTATGTTGGTCACATTCTTTTTTGGAATAAAAATGCAAATCTACCACCGATACGTTTTCAGTAGGTACGCGCACAGCAGAACCGTCTAGCTTGCCATCTAATTCTGGCAGAACAAGACCAACCGCTTTTGCAGCTCCAGTACTTGTAGGCACAATCGAGCGTGCACCAGCACGCGCGCGGCGCAAATCTTTATGAGAGTTGTCCAAAATATTTTGATCCCCTGTATAAGCATGGATGGTCGTCATATTGCCAGAAATCATGCCGAAGGTATCGTTCATAACCTTTGCCATCGGCGCGAGGCAGTTTGTCGTGCAAGATGCATTTGAGATAATTAGATGATCCTTGCGCATATGGCTATGATTAACCCCGTATACGACTGTAAAATCAGCTCCAAAGGCGGGTGCTGAAATCAGCACTTTTTTTGCCCCAGCGGACAGATGCGCAGAAGCTTTCTCGCGGCTGTTAAAGTGACCAGAACATTCCAGCACCACGTCTACATCCAGTGCGCCATGCGGCAATAATGCAGGGTTGCGTTCATGGGTAACGCTGATCTTGCCGCTACCGACATCAATCCAGTCTTGTTCAAAAATAATTTGGGAAGCAAATTTACCGTGTGTTGAATCAAATTCAAGGAGATGCGCCATCACTTCGGTAGCACCGGGGGAGTTTAGTAATACGACTTCAATATCATCACGGTTTTGTTCAATTAACGCGCGTAAAACCAGTCTTCCAATGCGGCCAAATCCGTTAATGGCAATACGCGTTTTCATAGCGTTATCTTCCTTTTTTATGTCTCAATAAACGATGATATTCTTACGAAAAAAATTATTAAGGGCAGTTAAACCCCCAACTCGTCCTAGTTAAGCTTAGCTAAAGCGATCTTGGTAACCGCTTCTGATGTAATGCCAAAATGTTGGAATAGGTCGCTCGCTGGACCAGAAGCCCCAAAACTACGCATCCCGACAAAGCTGAAATCGGGACCGGCAACACTTGCCCAGCCCATTTCAATTCCTGCTTCTACAACCACGATAGATTTTGCTCCTGCTAGCAAGCTAGCGCGGTAATCAGCATTTTGGTTGATTAAAATATCCATACATGGCACAGAAACCAAACGTGTCGGATGACCGCTCGCTTCTAATTGCTGGCGCGCCTCTTCTGCTACCATTACTTCAGAGCCTGTTGCCATTAGCACAATTTCTGCGGTTGCGCTCGCTTCCCGGAGTACATAGCCACCACGCATGGATTTATTTTCCGCGATATCTTCGCCGAGGCGCATTTGCGGTAAGCTTTGACGGCTTAAGGCGAGAATTGAAGGGGTGCTGTGCGTTTCCAAACCAATTTGCCATGCTTCTGCGGTCTCCACAATATCGCAAGGGCGGAACAAATTTAGATTTGGTATCGCCCGTAGCGCTGCAAAATGTTCAACGGGCTGGTGGGTTGGACCATCTTCGCCTAGGCCAATAGAATCATGTGTCATCACATAAATAGCACGTTGCTCCATCAGGGCTGACAGCCGGATAGAAGGTCGGCAATAATCCGTGAATGCCAGAAAGGTGCCGCCATAGGGAACAACCCCGCCATGCAGAGCGATACCGTTCATTGCAGCGGCCATGCCATGCTCACGCACCCCATAATGGATGTAATGCCCGGCCGGATTTTCGCGTGAAAAAACATCCTGAGCGGCAACTTTAGTATTGTTAGAACCGGTTAAATCGGCAGATCCGCCAAACAATAATTGTGTCTCTGAAACTAGAGCTTCGATAGTTTTTTGGCTAGCAACACGGCTGGCCACCTTTTGCGGGTTTGTAGCAAGCTCTATCTTCATTTTCTGCACAGCTGTGGTCGTTGCACCTGAAATATCGCCAGATAGGGCTGCTGAAAATGCGTACTTATCTGCGGATGTTTCTAGTCTCTGCGTCCAGTCGTTTCGTGCTTGCTGACCATTTCGACCTACTTGCCGCCAATTGTTGAGGATAGCTTCCGGTATTTCAAATGGTGCATAGCTCCAGCCCATAGCCTCTCTGGTACCAGCGATTTCTTCTGCACCAAGGGGCGCACCATGCACTTTAGAGGTGCCAGACACAGTTGGTGCCCCTTTTCCAATAATTGTTTTGCACCGGATAAGGCTAGGTTTGGCAGGGTCTGCTTTGGCAACGGTAAGGGCATTATCTACATCCAGCATATTATGGCCATCACAATCTAAAACCTGCCAGCCATAAGCGGTGAAACGGGCGCTAATATCATCGGATACAGTCAAATCTGTCTTGCCATCAATAGAAATACCATTATCGTCAAACAGCACGATTAGCTGGCCCAGTCCAAAATGTCCGGCCATAGAAGCTGCTTCATGGCTAATTCCTTCCATAAGGCAGCCATCGCCAGCGATAACGTAGGTGCGATGGCTTACCAGCGCCTCCCCAAATTTTGCGCGTAGATGCATCTCTGCCATTGCCATACCAACGGCATTGCCAATTCCTTGCCCTAACGGGCCAGTTGTTGTCTCAATACCAGCTGCATGTCCATATTCAGGGTGGCCTGCGGTCGCACTTCCCAGCTGGCGGAAATTGCGCAATGCATCCAAGTTTGTATCTTCATGGCCAGTTAGATATAGTAGTGCATATAGAAGCATTGAGCCGTGACCTGCAGATAGAATAAAGCGATCTCTATCTGGCCAGTCCGGATGTTCAGCATCAAATTTTAAATGGTTTGAGAATAAAACAGTGGCTACATCTGCCATGCCCATAGGCATACCTGGGTGACCAGACTTTGCTGCTTCAACAGCATCCATTGCAAGCGCGCAGATAGCATTTGCCATCGTCGAAGAGGGAAGGTTTGCCATATCAGTCTTTCTTATTCACTTTTTCAGTAACCTCAACATAGGGCTATATATGGCCAGACCCAGACAATCAAGGTTATAGCCAAACTTTGCAAAAGAATTTAACAGCATTTTTGCTCGGTACGGGTGCTATTGCCTATTCTAAGCGGATGAATGAAGTTGTTTGTTTCCGAACGAGAGGAGGGGTATTTACTTCTAATGTAGCTTGCCAACTGTGCCGATTCGTGATGGTACGCTTGCGCATATTTTAGTTTTGCATGTCCCGTTAGTAGGCTCTAGCTTGGTAAAAGTGACGCTTGATTGTTTCCTTGAAACCAAGCGATAGGCAGAGTTAGGCGTGTAAGGCGTTGGGTAAAGGACGCAGAACAACATATTGTGAGGCTTGTTTTTTTAACTTAATCAGCGCACGATGTATTTTTGAATAAGAGCGCCTGGACATCGAAATTGGTTTTTCTATGAACAAATGCTTAAATTGCGTAGGATAGCTGAAAACTTTCCCGTGCGGTGACGCTGTGACGGGTTTCCATATTGTAACGCGCAACAAAAATTAATTTTAGGGGATAGGGCACAGCGCATATGACAGGGCCTAAATTAGAGAACGCATTGCGAGGTCTGCAAGACGCTATTAATGAGTTGGACAGCACTATTCTTGATACAGCGGGTAGGTTTAACGAAACTAAAACTCGCGAAATATCAAGTGGCATGGGTGATGTTGCCCATCCTATTGCGCCGGGCCTATCTACAGATATGTTAAGAGCGGAGCTAGAATCGTTGCGCCAGATGATAGAAAAGGCAAGTTCGCTTATCAATGGTGAGGAAAAAGATAGCGTAATGGCTTCAGATGAGGTTCTGCACTGATGGCACAATCGGTCGTAACAGTCAGATTAAATGGCCAGCCCTATCAGATGGGATGTGGTCAAGGCGAGGAAGCGCATGTTGAAGCGCTGGCTAAAGAGGTGGATGATATCATTACGGCGGTAAAGTCTGATGCAGGCCAGCTTGGCGATGCCCGCTTACTCGCGATGGCTGCCCTTATTCTCGCTGACCAAAAACATACCTTGCAAACTGGGGACTTTGAAACTTCAGAACCGCGCGCGCCGTCGCACGCCGATAACAGCGCCATGTCAGGACTGTCAGAAACTATGCTTGCAATTCAGCTAGAAGCAATGGCATCAAAGCTACGCGGTCTAAAAGACCAGCTCAATAGTATAGCTTGAAAAATTAACTAAAATAGCCTAGTTTCGGGAAGGTGATGGCTGGGCTTCGCGCTCGGTTTTTCAATCCCTGGGGCCATAATCTTCTGTAGGGAGCTACCACTGGCAAAGTTGCGATTTTGCTATTGCGGCGCCCACCTGTATAACAGGCCACAGAGGATGAAATCATCCAACGGCTGTCCTGGTCATCACTTGAAGAAAAGACACATCTATTCAGAAAATTAAGCATTAAATAAATACTTAATGAAATGATTAAGTATTTATTGATGGTGTGCCAAAATAGTTAAGTCCAGAAAATTGGGATTTAGATGACACAAGCCAACACCGATAGGATAAAAGTTGAAACCCGAAAAGGGGCAACCGCTTCCCGTTTGGCCGCTTCTAAGGCAAACCCAGATGCCGCTGATAAGATAGCTAAGTTTGCTGAACATCTTATCGCCGAATTTCACCCCCAAATTATTGCTGGATATTGGCCTATTAAGAGCGAGTTAAATGTGGTCCCTTTGCTTTCTGCCTTTGCTTTGATGCCAAAGGTGGGGCTGTGTTTGCCGATAACGGGTGCACCAGAAACAGCTCTTAGCTTTCATCGCTGGCAGATAGGGGACACGCTGGATATCGGGCCGTTTGGTACCCGCCAGCCATTTCCAAATAAGCAAAAATTAATGCCAGATTTGATAATTTTGCCACTGTTGGCTTTCGATGAAAAATTGAACAGGCTAGGTTATGGCGGCGGATTTTACGACCGCACCCTTGCTAGCCTCGCGCGTGCAGGCAATAAAGTAACGGCAATTGGTATCGCTTATGAAAACCAAAAAATCGATAAAGTTCCAACCGGGTATTTTGACCGGCGTTTAGATGGTGTGTTAACCCCATCTGGATTGATTATGGGTTGACCAGCGTTTAGATGTCTCCTTGATAGGGATAGAAGGGTTGAAAAAATGCGGGTTCTTTTTCTGGGGGATATTGTCGGTCGCGCTGCTCGGCAAGCGGTTATAGATGCTGTGCCTATTCTGCGCACTGAATTGGCCTGTGATTTTGTTATCGCAAATTGTGAAAATGCTGCTGGGGGATTTGGCGTGACGCCGCCTATTTGTGATGCGCTATTTGCAGCGGGAATTGATGTATTAACTACTGGAAATCACGCTTTTGATAAGTCCGAGATTAGCCCGTATATGGCCAGCCAGAAACGTTTGTTGCGCCCTGCAAATATGAATGCGGCCTTTCCGGGATCGGGTCATGTGATTGTTCAAAATGAAAAGGGACAGCGTCTTGGTGTAATGAACATCATGGCGAATTTATTTATGTCGGAAAATGAAAATGCGTTTGCGTGTGCAGATAAACTTCTGGATGAAATGGCGCTTCGCGAAGGGGTGGATGCGCTGGTTTTGGATTTTCATGGAGAGGCGACTTCTGAGAAATGCGCGATGGGCTTTCATATGGATGGCCGGGTTTCGATGGTGGTTGGTACACATACCCATATTCCTACCTCAGATACGCGGATACTGCCTAATGGCACAGCCTATCAGAGTGATGCTGGCATGTGTGGGGATTATAATTCTGTCATCGGCATGCAAAAAGAGGCGGCAACAGGGCGTTTCAAGGGCGAGCCTGCAGGAAAATTGGCGGTGGCGACAGGCACACCGAGCTTGTGTGGGGTGTTGGTAGATATTTGCCCAGATACCGGTCTGGCCACAGAAGTACGGGCAATTCGAAAGGATGGTGTGCTGGCACCAGCGTCGTAAAATTGGCAACAACGCGCAGTTAAAAAAAGAAATTTTTCTCCTTATCTTTTTTCTTAATTGCCCTTCTGCTATATCAGACGCAGAATAAGTTAATTCCGATTTCAGATGATGATTGATAAGCGGAGCTGGAGCAAATGGCAGGCCATTCCAAATTTAAAAATATTCAACATCGCAAAGGGGCGCAGGATAAAAAGCGCGCAAAAATTTTTACTCGCCTCATAAAAGAACTGGCGGTAGCCGCAAGGGGCGGCACAGATCCAGTTAGCAATCCACGTCTTCGCGGTGCTTTGCTTGCCGCGCGGGCGGCCAACATGCCAAAAGATAACATCGAGCGGGTGCTGAAAAAAGCGGAGGGCGGTGAAGGCGAGCAGTATGAGGAAATCCGTTATGAAGGGTACGGCGTTGGCGGTACCGCTTTCATTGTCGAGGCGATGACCGATAACCGAAACCGCACTGCCTCTGAGGTGCGTGCGGCCTTTAGTAAGTTTGGGGGTAGCCTTGGTGAGACTGGCTCGGTAAGCTTTATGTTTGATAAGGTTGGTCAAGTTATTTTTGCTGGCAGCGTTGGTGATGCAGATACAATGTTTGAGGTTGCCTTAGAAGCGGGTGCGGACAATGTAGAATCAGACGAAGATAGCCATGTTGTGACATGTGCGCCAGAAGATTTCAATACGGTGCGCGAAGCTTTGCAAGAAGCATTTGGTGACCCGATTGAAGCAGAGCTCACTTGGATTGCCCAGAATGAGCTGGCGGTCGATGAAGACCAAGCGCGAACGTTATTAAAGTTCATTGATTCGCTTGAAGATAATGAGGATGTGCAGAGCTTATCTTTCAATTTCGAGATTTCTGATGATATCATTGCAAAAATTGAGGCATAACCCATGCTGATGCTGGGAATTGATCCGGGCATAAGTGCAACAGGCTGGGGTCTGGTATCTATACAAGGAACGCGGCTTTGTCATCACCGCCACGGTGTTATCCGCAGTACGGCCCGTGAGGCCGATACAAAAAGGCTGGCTTCTATTAGCTACCAGTTGGAAGAAATTATTAATGTCGAGCGGCCTGATGCTGCAATTATAGAAGAAATTTTTGTGGTAAATAATCCTCGGTCAGCTTTGCGTTTAGGTATGGCACGCGGTGTGGCAGTAATGGTGTGTGGCAAGGCAGGGCTGTCACTTTTTGAAATTTCTGCGCGGCGTGTAAAACAATCAGTAACGGGCACTGGCAAAGCAGACAAAAGACAGGTTTCTGAAATGGTGGCGCGGCTTTTAAATATCAGAACGCCGCAATCAGATGCCGGCGATGCGTTGGCGATGTCCATAGCCGGCCTGCAAGGGGGAAGCTCAAAACTAGCTTCAGAAAAAAGTGCACCAACGCCATATGGTAGGCTGGAAGGCGCAATCGCTGCTGCCCTAGCCAAGCAAAACCAGTCAAGCTAATCTGAGGCAAATAAGCTAACAACTAGTAGGAGGTGCTTTCGATGATAGCACAGCTAAAAGGCCAAATAATTGCCAGTGATTTAAATTATTTGGTGCTTGATGTTATGGGGGTTGGCTATCAGATTTTTACGAGTGGACGTAGCTTATCCCAACTTGGTGGCGTTGGGGCAGAGGTTACTGTGCTAACCGAGCTAGTTGTGCGTGAGGATTCTATGACCCTTTATGGTTTTGCTAGCGAGGGGGAACGAGTTGCTTTTCGCCTGTTGCAGACAGTACAAGGGGTTGGCGCAAAGGCAGCATTATCTATCCTGACCGTGCTAACACCAGATGAACTGGCGCAAGCTATTTTGGCTGGAGATAAAGCGATGGTGGCGAGAGCAGAGGGTATAGGCCCGAAACTAGCGTTGAGGATTGTCAATGAGTTGGCACAAAAAACGGGCGCTCTTTCAGGGGTTGGCATCCATACAGCATCTGAGGATAGTTTGAGGCCCGATTCTAACATAGCGACGCAAAATGCAGTTATGCAAGATGCACTTTCAGCACTGGTAAATTTAGGCTATTCTCGCACGGAGGCGTTTACCGCTATGCAAACCGTGCAAAAACAAGGCACAGGTAACGATGTTTCGTCGGTAATCGCGGCGGCATTGAAACAAATGGGAAGCGGGAAGTAATACCAGCTAATGAATAGTTGGCGTTTAGGCGCATTACAGCTAAACCAGACGTTCGGAACATAAAAGAGATAAGTGCGTGACAGAGACCCCTCCATCGATTTCTCCTGAGATAGACCGCTTGATAGATGGCGAAGCTCAAGGTGTGTCAGATCCGGCTTTGCGCCCTTTAATGCTGGATGAATTTATCGGTCAGGGTCAGGGACGTGCTAATTTAGAAACTTTTATTCATGCCGCTAGCCAACGAAGTGAGGCAATGGACCACACTCTTCTGCATGGTCCGCCCGGTCTTGGCAAAACAACAATGGCGCAAATTATTGCAAATGAGCTTGGCGTGGGCTTTCGGGCAACCTCTGGGCCGGTAATTGCGAGAGCAGGTGACCTTGCTGCTTTGCTGACAAATCTTACCCCGCGTGATGTCTTATTCATTGACGAAATACACCGCTTAAACCCGGCAGTTGAGGAAGTTTTATATCCAGCGATGGAAGATTTTCAACTGGACCTTATCATCGGGGAGGGCCCTTCTGCTCGTTCAGTGCGGATTGATTTGCCTAGGTTTACTCTGGTCGGGGCAACCACCCGCTCTGGCCTGCTAACAACTCCTTTGCGCGACCGTTTTGGTATCCAGATGAGGATGCAGTTTTACACTCCACAAGAACTTGTTGCTATTTTAAATCGACAAGCAAACAAGCTAGATATGCCACTTACCAGTGATGGCGCTTTGGAAATCGCACGACGTTCGCGCGGAACACCAAGGGTTGCTGGCCGATTATTGCGGCGGGTTCGTGATATTGCGTTGGTCGAAGAAGCAGGTGAAGTAAGCTCAAAAATTGCAGATGAAGCATTAGGGCGGTTGGAGGTGGATGCGCAAGGTCTTGATAGTATGGATAGACGGTATTTATCCTGCCTCGCAACCTCTTATGGAGGTGGGCCTGTAGGTGTGGAAACACTGGCAGCGGTATTGTCTGAACAGCGTGATATGCTGGAGGAAGTGATAGAGCCCTATTTGTTGCAGACGGGATTATTAATTCGTACACCGCGCGGGCGATGCTTATCTCCTTCTGGCTGGACATATTTGGGCCTGGATGCGCCATCTGAAGCCACACGCCAGCTTGATTTGCTTGCATCATCTGGTCAGGCTGACCTAGACTCAGATGACAGATAAATAGCGAAGCTTAAACTAATCGATGATAAAATTGATAGGTTCTTGGAATCGTGCCAGATAGTACTGAAAATATTGATGCTAAGATTAAACAGGTTGCCGCGGGTCTTGATGGCTTTATTGACCGCTCAAACCCTGCTCAGCATCGGCATATTTACGGCCTGACTGTGCAGTATGAAGATATTGACGCTGGTGGTATTGTCTATCATGCAACTTACCTGAATTATGCAGAACGGGCGCGTTCTGCCCTGTTGCGTGCTTGTAAGTTTGATGTTCAGCATTGGCTACGTGAACGCCAGCAATGTTTTGTAATTTCCCACATCGAAACCGATTATCACAGTCCGGCGCTCTTACATGACCAACTTTATGTGGAAACAACCTGTCGTCACTTGGGCGGGGCATCTACGCTATTGCAACAGGATATCAATTCTCTTAATAATGGCCTTAATTTTGCCAGAGTTTTAGTTAAAGCTGCATGGGTGGATATAAAAGATGGGCCGCGGAAGTTTCCAGAGCCTTTACAGGCTGTTTTTACTACATTTCAGCCGATTTCATAGCCCATAACCAGAGTATTGTGAGCAATAAATGCTTAGCGATTGAAAAGCGGTTAAACTTTTTTGGCATGTAATTTGATAATAGAAGGCTGGCGTCTCTCCCTCTCAATAGACTATATGAGCAAACACAACTTGATGAATAATAACATCTTTTTAATGAATGAAGGATTTTGAGTAAAAATGGCAACAGAGACCGCAATTGAAAATACTGTAATAACGGCCACCTCTCAGGCGCATGACCTGACTATTCTCGGGTTGTTTTTCGCAGCTGATCCTGTAGTGAAATTTGTTATGTTGCTACTAGTGGTAGCCTCTATTTGGTGTTGGGCGGTTATTTTCGAGAAAATACGTATGATCCGACGCCAGAAAAAACACGCCGACGCCTTTGATGAGCTGTTTTGGTCAGGCGGCTCTTTGAATGATTTATATAACCAGACAGGAGATGACCCTGAAAGCGCACAAGCTAAGGTATTTGTCTCGGCTATGCGTGAATGGCGGCGGGCAACTGTGAAAGGCTTGACAGCTGATTTGCGGGGCGATTTAAAGGCCTCTATTTTATCGCGAATAGAACGTAATATGACGCTGACTATCACCAGAGAAATGGATGCGCTAGAGCGCGGCATGAATTTATTGGCGTCTATTGGTTCGGTCTCTCCTTTTGTTGGTCTGTTTGGCACTGTTTGGGGGATCATGAACTCCTTTCAGTCCATTGCGGAGTCTAAAAATACCAGCCTTGCTGTGGTAGCCCCGGGTATTGCCGAAGCGCTATTTGCAACTGCCCTCGGCCTTGCCGCAGCAATTCCGGCAGTAGCAGCTTATAACAAATTTTCCGGAGACCTAGATAAAGTCTCAAGTGCACTGGAAGTGTTTGCACAGGAATTTACCACTCTTTTGGGACGGCAGTTGGATGAGGGGGGCAAATAGAAATGGGCGCTACATTAAACAGCCAACGAGGCGGGCGCCGCGGGCGACGGATGAAACCTATCGGTGAGATAAATGTTACACCTTTTGTGGATGTGATGCTGGTTTTGTTGATTGTTTTTATGGTAACAGCACCCTTGTTGACAGTTGGCATTCCTGTAGATTTGCCAAAGACTAAAGCTGGCCAGATCAATGCAGATCAAGCTCCGCTAGTGGTGACGATAAGAGAAAATGGTAGCCTGTATTTACAGGACAATGAAATCCCTGCAGACAAGCTAGTGCCTCGCCTTTCTGCTATCGGGGATGCCAATAAAAATGTTCGTATTTTTGTGCGCGGGGATAAGAATGTGGCCTACGGGAAAGTCATTGCTCTAATGGGGCGCATTCAAACAGCCGGGTTTGAGCGTGTCGCGCTTGTCGCCGAATTGCCTGAGGAATAAAGGTATGTTAGCTTGGCTAAATTTTTCCCTTCTGACACGCCCAATGATGCAGTCCATGCTGTTCCACGTCTTGGTGGTTGCGCTGGGTTTGATTAGCTGGCCGTTTTTGCAAGAAAAAGACACTAATGCTCAGCCTTTGATTATTGTAGATGTGGTGGCAACATTGCCGAAAACTAATCTTGCCGATAACAGCGCAGCAAAATCTAGCCCGGAGCCGGAGCAAGAAGCGACACGCAAAAAACCAACACCACCACCACCACCACCACCGCCGCCACCACCCGAAATTAAGGTGGCGGCCAAAGCGTCGCCGGCAAAGCCACCACCCCCCAAACCAGTCACGGAAAAGGCGGAAATTGTGCCCAATAAGCCGGTGCCCGCACCCCAAGCAAAGCCAGAGCCTGATGGCCAAAAGCCAAAGCTTATGAAAGTAGCTACACCTGTATCAAGGCCTGCCTCACCAAAACCAGCCAAGCCAGCGCCAAGCCCCGTGAAGCGTCCAAATAAACTGGCGCAAAAAAGCCGGCAAAAAGAAAAGGCTGAGGCAATGAACGGGGTCTTGCAGAACCTTGCCCAAGCCTCTCTGGCTAAAAAGGCTGAGGAAACAAAAAAGGCGCAGCAAAAGCAAAGTAAACTGACGATGGCCAATCAGCTATCTGCTGCGGTAGGGGAGGCGGTTAGGGCGCCCGAGGCTAGAAAAAGCCAGCGCCTTGGTATTTCTGAAATCGACCGTCTTTTAGGCCATATTTCACGTTGTTATGTGTTGCCACCTGGAGCGACCGAAGAATTAGCAAAACAAGTCGTTGATATTGATCTTGAAATCAACCGGGAGGGTATTGTGGAGAAGATAACTTTTGTGGATGATAGCCGACTGAAAAGTGATAGAAACTATCGTATTGTCGCACTAGCAGCTCGGCGAGCTATTTTGGAATGTAGCAATGCTAGCAATCCTCTGCCGTTGCCGATAGAAAAATACGATAATTGGAAGAAATTGCCAATAGGTTTTAGTGGAGCCTTTATGCAACGTGGAACAATGTGATGACAAAAAAGGGATTAAGCATGATAGGGTTTGTAAATCAGTCTAAGAAACGCATGGTAACATTTAGCACTCTTATTTGTGTTGTGCTGTTAGGACTGACCTTTAATGCCTTTGCGCAGAACCAGCGTTTGTATATCACCGAGGGGCAGATTGAGCCAATTCCCGTTGCGATTGCAGATTTCACTGGCCTTGATGGTGTGCCCTCTGATGTTGGACGGCAAATTGCGCAAATTATCTCGGATGACCTCGTCAGCTCAGGGCTTTTTATATCCATTGATAGCGCCGCCTTTATCGCCCCCCCTGTATCGCCGGACATTCAACCCACTTTTTCTAACTGGACGCCAATTGGCGCGAAAGGGTTGCTGATTGGGTCCGCTTTTCTGGATAATGATGGAGCTTTACAAGTTGAATTTGCGCTTTGGGATGTTATTTCCCAGCGTTCACTTACTGAAGGGGGTGGGTCTGCTGACCCAGCAGGTTTGCGGCGGATCGCGCATCAAATTGCGGATTTCGTGTATGAAGAATTTACCGGTGATACAGGATATTTTGATACACAAATCGTGTATATTTCTGAGTCAGGACCACAAAATCGCCGCATAAAACGCCTCGCTTTTATGGATCAAGATGGGCATAATCATAAATTTTTGACGACAGGGAATGACCTTGTGCTGACGCCGCGTTTTTCTCCAACCGCAAGCGAGATCGCTTATTTGAATTACTTCAATGACGAGCCGAATGTTTATCTTTTAGATGTGATCACAGGGCGTACAGAACGGTTGGGGAGCTTTCCAGGCATGTCATTTGCACCGCGTTTTGGCCCGGATGGTAGCAAGCTTATTATGAGCCTTGCAGAAGATGGCCGGACTGATATTTTTGAAATGGAATTAGCTACTCAAACAATCATCCAGCTTACACGTTCGCCATCTATTGATACATCCCCCTCTTATTCACCTGATGGGCTATCTATTGTTTTCAATTCAGACAGAGGGGGATCCCAGCAACTGTATACAATGCGTGCAGATGGCTCAGACGTGCGCCGAATAAGCTTTGGTGATGGCCGCTATGCGACTCCAGTTTGGTCGCCGCGGGGAGACATTATCGCCTTCACTAAAATGCATCGTGGCGAATTTTTTATTGGTGTGATGAATATAGATGGAAGCGGTGAGCGTCTTTTGGCGAGAGGTTTTCTTGTCGAAGGGCCAACCTGGGCACCAAATGGTCGTGTTTTAATGTATTTCAAACAGCAACCTGTGTCTGACACAGGAGAAGGCGGCGATACGCACCTGTACCGCATTGATATAACTGGATTTAATGAGCGGCGTGTTGTCACACCAGCCGATGCAAGCGATCCAGCATGGTCACCGCTATTACAATAGAGATTTTTTAAGGTGAACCTAGCCCAAGTGAATGTTATTAGAGGTTGATTTTTTAAGCCATTTGTGGTTTGTGTATTTTGGGAGGTTTGCTGTTCGCAAGCTGATGTTCAAATCGATTGCTTTTCTTTTTTGAGAAAACCCGGGAATGATTTAACAAGCGTGGCTCGGTAAAACAGCATGGTCAATCTAGTAAGTTCATTGGTAAGGGTTGGAAAAATGGACTTAAGGGTAGGCACACTAACTTTAGTTTTTTCATGGCCAGTTGGAGGTCCAATATAATGATCAAAAGAATCTTAACTCTTGTTGCCGCTGTCGCACTTCTCGCTGCCTGCGAAACAGCATCAGTAACCGATAGCGCCGCAACGGGTAGCACCTCAAGTGCGGCGACTAGTGGTACAGCCACAGCAACCAGTAGCACAGCAGCCACTACAACATCAGAAGCGGCCGGTGATCCAGCTCGAACGATGAAGCAAGAATTCGCCAAGGTCGGGACTACAATATTGTTTGATTTCGATTCATCACAGCTAAGCGATTATGCACGACGCGTATTGGACAGACAGGCAGCATTCCTGAAAGCTGAACCAGCCGCACGTATCATCCTAGGGGGCCACGCTGATGAACGCGGGACACGTGAATATAACTTAGCACTTGGTGAACGGCGCGCGTCTGCTGCCCGTGATTATTTGGTTGCAAAGGGTGTGAATGCCGCACGTATCCGGATCATTTCTTACGGCAAAGAGCGTCCAGCGACTGTTGGGTCTAATGAAGCTGCTTGGCGTCTAAACCGTCGCGCAGAATCTATGCTCAACTAAAGGGAAACTTCTGGCAAGGCTCGGGGCAATCTGGTACGGTTCGCCTAGCGATAAATTTACATAAACATAAAAAGGCTTTGTTTTAAATGCAAAAACAAAGCCCTTTTTTACGCTAAGATTATTCGTTGCCTAAATCTTGCCGTATTAATCTGCCATCAAAAAAGGTGTCTATTAAGCGATATTTAGGAAGAAAATACCATGTGGCTTCAAGTTTCACGTTTATTTCTCACAAGGCTAATACTGGCAACCGTTATCCTATTACCGCTTACAATTGGGTTAGGTTCTGAAACAGCTGTAGCCCAATCGTCTGCTGACCAGAACGGGCTATCCGCACTTGTGTCAAGACAGCAACAACGCATGGATATGCTGGAAGAAGTTATTAAGGATGTACGCGGTACCATTGAAATGGAGTTGCGCAACATTCGCACAGAGCTTGAAAGCATCGCAGCTATCTCCGTTGTTAATCAGTCTGGTGCTTCAAGTGATTTTAAACCTCTCCAAGGCGAGCTTGCCAAGCTAGCCGATAACATCGGCATCGTTGGCCAGCGTATTGATAATACGCTGGACCTTTATTCCGATATCGAATTTCGTATTTTGCGTCTGGAAAAGCGTCTGAATACACTGCTTTCCCTATCCGGCGACGATATTGCTGAGAAATTGGCACAAGGGGAAGTTGCTGGTGCGGGCGCAGGACCATCTGTTTCTATGAGCCGGGATGCCAGTACGGGTCAGACGGTATGGACGATTGAGCAAGGTAAGCTGAATGAACAGCTGGAAAGTGATAATGGGAGCTTAGCAGTCTCTGAAAATACGCGTGAGGCTTCCATATCAGAAGCAAATAGCAACACTCCCCAGAAAAATATTAAGTCTGAAGATAACACCAGCGCTATGACTAAACCTATACCACCCGGCACGCAGGATTTAGCAGAACGCCAAAATGAAGTGGCGATGACCGAAGCTACCCCAAGCATACTCCCAGATGTAAGCACTGAAGATCAGTTCCGGTTTGCGCTAACCAGCGCTTTGCAGAATGATTTGGAAACAGCAGAGCAGGCCTTCACAGAGTTTTCTGATTTATATCCCGAACATGAGCGGTCTTCTGATGCCTTATTCTGGCTAGGGCGGGTGCAGTTTATTCAAGGACAGTTCGAGAAATCTGCCACTACTTTTTCTAAATTCAATGCCATTTACTCGACTGACCCACGTTTGCCAGATACAACTTTATGGATTGCTGAGTCTGTTTCTAAATTCGCCTCTCCAGACCAGGCATGTGATATCTATGATAATCTAGGCAAATTCCTCGACCAACCGCCAGAGAGTTTTGTGGCGCGCTTGAAGGAGCTTTCTGACGGTGCTGATTGCAGCAGCTGAGGCTGCGTTTGACAATTTCCTTAAACAATGTTCGGCAACTGGGTTTTGGCAGCCAGACTCTAATCCACTCATTACGGCACTGTCAGGAGGGCCTGATTCTACGGCGCTAGCGCTGATAGCAGACAAGGTAGCTAGGGCAAGAAACATTTCCCATCATGCGCTGATTATCGACCATGGTTTGCGTGATGGTTCTTACCAAGAGGCCGAGCAGGTCGCTTCTCTTATGCGCGAAAAATCTATCTCGGCAGATGTCTTAAAAATTGGTTTGCCAAGGCCAGCCAGCGGCCGCTTGGAATGGGCGCGTGAACATCGTTTAAAATTATTAGCAGAGGCCGCTTATCAGCGAAATTCATTGGTGCTATTCGGCCATCACTGCGACGACCAAAATGAAACAGTGGCGATGCGTCTTTGCCGCCAGTCAGGGTTGCGTGGGCTCGAGGGCATCGCACCACTTCGCTTCTATAAGGGCGCACTTTTTGCACGACCATTTCTATCATATCCAAAAGCAGAACTAACTCATCTATGTACCCTGTTTGGTGTAAATTTTATATCCGACCCCTCTAATATGAATGGGATGTTTGAGCGAGTTCGGTGGCGACGTCTACTGGAAACAGACTCAGAATTGCCGCGGCAGCTTGGTCAATTATCACGCGTTGCAAACACCCTTAGCACCCAGCTAGATGGGCAAATAATGGCATGGATTAATGCTCATGTGAGTCTGGTCGCACGGCTTAGGGCGAGTTGTCCTCACTTAGTGTTTTCTACACAGCCAGAAGCCCACCGCCATCACATTTTAGCTGCCTTGCTTGCTATTTGTGGGCATTCATCGTTCCCACCATCTATGGATGCCATTGCAGAACTTGATAAAAGGTTGGCATCAGGACATGCAGCAACATTGGCTTCATGCAAGGTCCGATATGAGAAACAATGGCTGGTTGTCGAGGCTGAATTTGGGCGTAAATCGGTAAATGAAGTGCCAATTGTCCCTGGTAGGATAGGCTTTTTCGACGGACGTTGGATGGTCTGGGCAGGGTGTGCAGGCAAGGTGCGACGATTAGGTTCAATTCCCCTTTCAGATAAGGATATTAAACAGATACCTCTGCCGGAAGAGCTGTTTTGCCTGCCTAAAAAGCTTCAAGATATGATTCCTATCCTCCAGACACTTGACGATAGGCTTCTTCCTCCCCATTTTAGGACTGACAGCTTGTTAACGGGAAAATCTGGTTTCAGATTTAGGGATGGCTTCGCAGATAGGCATTCCTTTATTATCTGGCCAGCCCCAATTGAACGGCCAGTCAGGCTATAATGAGCATAGCAAAACCCTGAATAAAAGGTAGTTAAGACTGTGAATAATCTTGGACGCAATATTGCAATTTGGTTGGTTATCGGTGTCGCGCTGATGGCGCTTTTCAATCTGTTTCAAACGCCGGGAGGTACACAGAGCGCAAACAAAATTGCCTATTCTGATTTCATTGCCTCTGCGCGCAATGGCAACATTACCGATGTTCTTATCGAGGGTAAAAATTTGAAGGGGCGAACGCGTGAAAATACAACAGTAGTTAGTTACATGCCTGATGGTGCAGACGTAGTCTCGCAACTAGCTGGTTCC